>Ga0308391_1000012_pt1 | contig 65106 bp, 60 predicted proteins | sample Hotspr20Samplet1_FD_202363 | JGI IMG/M metagenome (GOLD analysis project Ga0308391, IMG submission 202363) | Hot spring phototrophic mat microbial communities from Octopus Spring, Yellowstone National Park, Wyoming, United States - 20050623_t1 ... | reverse complement strand
AGCGCCGAGTACAGCGTGGTGGACTTGCCCGAGCCGGTCGGGCCGGTCACCAGCAGGATCCCGTGCGGCAGGGAGGTGAAAAACTCCATGCGCGCCAGCATCCGCTCGTCGAAGCCGAGCCGGCGCAGATCATAAAGCTCGGTGGCCGAACGGTCGAGCAGCCGCATCACGACGCTTTCCCCGTACAGCGTCGGCAGCGTCGACACCCGCAGGTCGACTTCCCGGCCGAGCGTGCGGATCTTGATCCGGCCGTCCTGCGGCAGGCGGCGCTCGGCGATGTTGAGCTTGGCCATGAGCTTCACACGCGAGATGATGGCCGCCCGCAGCTCGCGCGGAGGCGGCTCCTGGGGGTAGAGCACGCCGTCGATGCGGAAGCGGACGCGGAACTCCTTCTCGAACGGCTCGATGTGGATGTCGCTGGCGCGCTTCTCCACCGCCTGCGCAATCATGGCGTTCACCAGACGGATCACCGGCGCCTCGCTCGCCATGTCGCGGAGCTGCTCGAGATCCTCGCTCGCCGGGCCCTCGGCCTCGGCCAGGCTCACCGCTTCGGGGGCGCGCTGCCCGCTGTAGTACTTCTCGATGGCGTCGAGGATCTCCGGCTCGGCCGCCAGAGCCGGCTCCACCCGGAGCCCGGTCGCGTTGCGTACGGCCGCGATGGTCTCAAAATCGAGCGGATCGGCCATCGCCAGCACCAGCGCGTCGTCGCGCACCGCCACCGGCAGGCAGCGGAACTGCCGCAAGAAGCGCGCCGCAAGCTTCTCGGTCTCGGGTGTCACCGCGGGCGGACCCTCGATGGAGATGAGCGGAACGCCGAGCTGCTCGCTTAAGGCCCCCAGCACCTCGCGGAGAGCGACGAAGCCCAGGTCCACCAGAATCTTGCCGATCTTCTCGTTGCGCTCCCGCTGGATCTCGAGCGCCTTTTCCAAGTCTTCCGGCGCCAGCAGCCCCCTCGCCATGAGCATCTCGCCCAGCCGCATCGCCGCCCTTACCATTCTTCCAGGCGAAGTTGCGCCTCGAGCGCCGCCTCGTCGATCCGTCCGGAGGCGAAATCGGCGAGCAGGCGCCGGCGGCCCTGCATCAGGAGCTGGCTGGGCAAGCCGGTCTTGTCCTCCCAGCCGTAATAGAACAGGGTGACGCCCACCGCCACCCACTCCTCCTCAGGGACGCTCTTGAGGTTGACGGCGCTTTCGACGAGCATGTCGCGCATCATGCGCTTGAGCTCGGCCAGACGGGCCAGCTTCTTCTGGCGCAGCGCCAGAATCTGCTCCTTGGTGAAGGCCGGCCGGAAGGGGGTGACCACCGCCGCCGCCACCAGATTGAGCTCGGCGGTGAAGACCACGCCGTAGCCGGCCAGATAGATGCCGCGCGTGGTTCCGAGCAGGTAGAACGGGTCGTCGATGGAATAACTCTCGATACGGCGGTCGAAGCGTTTCTCGAGCGCAGCCAGCGCCTCGCGGTCCACCGGCGTCCGGCCGAAGGCGGCGAGCGCAGCGGCCACCATCGCCGCCCAAACCAGCGCGCCCCTCACCGCTCCTCCGCACGCCAGGCGCTCGCCAGGTGCATCACATTCAGGCGCTTGTGGAGCACCTCGAAGGCCTGCTCGATCTGGGCCCGCTCTTCGCGGCGCCGGATCTCGAACTCCTCGCGAACCTCGCGAAGCAGTTTCGCCCTTCGCTCGGCTTCCTGCGCTTCCCAGGCGGCCGCTGCGCGTGCGAGGGCCTCATCCAAGCGCCGCGCCACCTCGCGTTCAACAATTGCTTCGATGGCCGCCTGATCGGGCGCCGGCGGCTGGATGGCGACCGGCGGCCGCACCCAGGCATGCACCAGGATCGCCGCCGCTAGCATGGCCGCCGAGGCGAAGCCCAGCCGCGGCCCGCTCTGCCACAGCCTGGCCCACCAGCTCGGCGCCAGCACCTTGTCCGAGACAAAGGCGATCCGCTGCGGAATCTCCTCCTCGGCCAGGCTTTGAAGCAGGCCTTGGGTCAGGCGCAACCGCTCGAGCTCCTCCCGGCAGGGGGAGCAAGCGGCCGCGTGCGCCTCCGCCGCTTTCCGCTCCGGATGGGAGATCTCGCCCAACACGTAGCCCTTCCAATCGATCTGTCCGCAACTCATCCGGCTTCACCTCGCGTTCGGATCGGAGCCAGAGCCTCCTTGAGCCGGTCGAGCGCCGCATAGACCCGCGACTTGACGGTCGAGACCGGGCAGTCCAGGATCGAGGCGATCTCCTCGAACTTGAAGCCTTCGTAGATCTTCAAAACCACGGCTTCGCGCTGCTCCTCAGGAAGGCGCCGGAGCGCCGCCGCCACGGCCAGGGCCGTCTCGGCGGGCAACAGCCGCGAGGCGGCCCAGGGCGGCGCAATCTCGTCGAGCTCCTCCTCGGGGCGCCGCCGCCTGAGCAGCGAGTAGGCCTCGTTGTGCGCGATCCGGTACAGCCACGGGGCGAACCGTGAGGGGTCTTCGAGCTTCTTGAGCGCCTGATACGCCTTCAAGAAAACCTCTTGCGTCAAGTCGAGGGCGTCTTCCCGGTCGCCGACCAGCTTCAGGAGGTAGTTGTAGAGACGCTTCTCCCAACGGGAAACCAGACGGTTGTACGCCTCCACGTCCCCCCGCCGGGCCTTGCCGACGAGGTCGCGATCCTCCACCTCCCGAAAGATCAACGCTCGGGCTCCGTTTCTTCGCTCTCCGTCTCTTAAGACGCCGCCGGGGCGCGTAAAAGTCGGACCGAATCCCTTCAGGCGGCGGCCAGCCGGGCGAAGTGCACGATCAGGGGCTTGGTGAGCCGTTTGAAATCCTCAAAGCGCACATAGACGACGTCCTGGTGCGTTCCGGCGTTGAAGGCGATCCACTCCTCCTCGGCCAGGCTGCTCTCGACATAGGTGGGCATCTTGTACAGGTTTCCGAGTGGCGGCATGGCCCCGAGCTCGCAATCCGGGAACAGCTCGGCCAGCTCCTTCTCGGTCGCCAGCCGCGCCCGCTTGAGTCCTAGGGCGGCGCGCAGCTCCTGCAAGTCGATCACATAGTCGGCGGGCAGCACCGCTATGGCGTAGCCTTCGTCGCCCCAGAAGACCACCGCTTTGGCAAAGCGGTGCTGAGGCAGGCGTTCTAGCTGAGCCACCTCACGGGCCGTGTAGGCCGTCGGGTGGACATGATGCGTATAGGCGATGCCGTTAGTCTCCAGCATCTCCTTCAGTCTCGGCAGGATGGCCATCGCGTACCTCCTTGGGCCGGAGAGGGTCCCAGTCCAGTTTACGGGAATCCGGGCGGGCCTCAGCGCCGATTTTGCACTCCTGACGCTGTTCGGATATTCTTGCTTACCGGTGACGCCATGAGCCGCCATCTGCTCTTGACCGGGCTGGGGGTCAACCCAAGAGAAGGTAACTACCGGCTCGCCGGCGGCGAAGCCATTTGCTCCGCCTTGCTCGCCCCGGTCGCTCTGTTCGAGCTCCTGGCGCCCGAGAAACGACCGGACCAGGTCCTGGCGTTTTGCACGAGGAAGGCGCTTGAGGAAACCTTTCCGCGTCTCGGTCAGTTATTGCGGGGTCGCGTGGGAGTCCAGGCCGTCGAGGTACCCGACGGGATCGAACCCGACGACATCGACCAGTTTCTTGAGCGCGCCGTCGAGGCTGTGGCGCGCCAAAGCCCCGACCGGCTCACCCTCGATCTGACCCAGGGCCCGCGGCACTTCGCGCTTCTGCTTTACCTCGGCGGGCTGTATCTGGAAAGCCTCGGCAACACCAGGATTGAAGCCGCCTACTACGCTTACGAGTTCGAGACCCCACGGCCGTTTTTCGACCTCAAGGCCTTGCTCGAGCTGCCCCGCTGGATCCACGCCATCAACACGCTCGAGGAAAGCCGCGACGCCCTGCCCCTAGCCGGCCTCCTTCGGCGGGCCAAGAGGAAGGCGCCCCATCTCGGTCAGTTCGCGCAGTGGATGGGACTGGCTACGGAGGCCTTTGCCTCCGGCCTGCCGCTCGAGCTCGGCCGCGTCGCCGAGCGCCTGTTGCGTGGGACGCCAAGACCTTTACAGCGCGCACTGCGCGAGGAGTTTCGGCTGCCGCTCGCCCAACAGATTACCGCCAAGCTGAATGGTTGGCTCGACGCTTACCGCCTTTCCGAGCCTGCGCCTGGTCCAGGCTGGAAAGCGGGGATTCCGTTGAGAGACGAGGAGCTGCGCCAGCAGGCCCGGCTCATCGATGACCTGCTCGCCCACGCGAACCTCCGGTCCGCTCTCGGGCTGATGAACGAATGGGTGGTCTCCTGGGCGCTGCTCGGCTCCGGCGAGGCACCCAGGTGGCTTGAGTTCGAGCCGGCGCGGCGCCAGGCCGCCAACCGGCTCGGCGCGCTGATGCGCCTCCAGCAGGATCCCGGCCTGCGCTTGCGCCTGAGTCCGCAGCAGCAGGCGCTCGCCCGCTTCTGGGAGGACCTGACCAGTCTCCGCAACAGCCTGCACCATCACGGCATGCGGCCGCAGACGGTCACAAGCGACGACGACGGCTTCAAGGCCAAGCTTGACCGCGTGCGCAGCTACTGGGAGACCACGATGCAGCGCCTGCCGAGCATCTCGCTCGAGCCCATCGGCGCCGGCGAGCGCTGCCTGCTGGTGAGCCCCGTGGGCGAGCGGCCTGGCGTGCTCTATAGCGCCCTGCTCGGCCTCCGCGGCGAAGGCGTCGCCTGCGACGCCGTCTTGGCCATCTGCTCGCGCTCCACCGAGCCGCGCGTCGCCGAGGCCTTCGAGCGCGCCGCCTGGCAGGGCGAACACCACCTGCTTCGCTTCGACGACCCGTTTGCCGGCGTCGAGGAACGCCTCGGGCTTTGCGGGCAGGCCAGGCCGGTCCTGGCGCAAGCCGGATCCGTTTACGTCAACGTCACCGGCGGGACGACGCTCATGGGCCTGCTGGCCGAGGAGCTGGCCGGCGAGGCGCGGCGCCTGGCGCGGCCGGTGCGGCGCTTCGGCCTCATCGACCGCCGCCCCTCCGAAGAGCAGCGCACCAACCCCTGGGTGCAGGGCGAGCTGCTGTGGCTCGACAAGGACGCCGACGGCGAAAGCTGACGCCTTCCTGTCGCGGCCCTCCCGACCGCTGTAAGCTGAAAGGAAACAGAACGGAGGCGATGCGCACCTATCCGGACTCCGTCCGCTTTCTCTACTCGCTGGGCAACGAGATGCGCACGGCGAAGCTGGGCCTGGAGCGCATACGCGCGCTGCTTGGCGCTCTCGGCCATCCCGAGCGGGCCTGCCGCTTCCTCCACGTCGCCGGCACCAACGGCAAAGGGTCGGTCTGCGCCATGGTGGAGTCGGCGCTGCGCGAGGCCGGATACCGAACCGGCCTGTACATCTCGCCGCATCTGGTCGAGCCGGTCGAGCGAATCCAGATCGGCGGCCGGCCGGTCTCGGAAGCTCAGTTTGCGCAAGCCTTCGAGGAAGTTCACGCTGCCGCCGAGGATCTGCTCGGCCGCGAGGCGCTCGGGGCGCACCCGAGCTACTTCGAGACGGTGACCGCGATGGCCTTCCTCCTGTTTCGCGAGCTGGGCGTGGAGCTCGTCGTACTCGAGACCGGGCTCGGCGGACGGCTGGATGCCACCAACGTCGTCCAGCCGGAGCTGGCGGCCATCACCCCGATTGATTTCGACCACGAGCGGTATCTCGGCAACTCGATCGAATCGATCGCCCGTGAAAAGGCGGGCATCCTCAAGGCGGGCGCGCCGGCCGTCTTCGCCCGGCAACGCCCGGAGGCGCTCCGGGTGCTCGAGCAGCGCGCAGCCGAGCTCGGCATCACGGTGGCGCACACCTCGAGCTGGAGGCTCGTCTCGCTCGAGCTCGATCGTGACGGCCACTGCGCCGTCATCGACGGCCGCAACGGCACGGTTCGCCTGGAATGCCCGCTCGCCGGCGAACATCAGGTGGAAAACGCCCTGACGGCGACGGCCATCCTCGAGATGCTCGAGGTACCAATCGAGGCCATCGAACGCGGCATCCGCCAAACGCGCTGGCCCGGACGCCTGGAGCGGGTGGCGCAGGCGCCCGAGATCGTGCTCGACGGCGCGCATAATCCGGCCGGAGTCCGAGCGCTCGCCGCGCACATCCGGCGCTTTTACGCCGGCCGCCCCATCTGGATCGTCTTCGGCGCCTTGCGCGACAAGTCGCTCGATGAGATAGCCGGGTTGCTTGCCCCGCTCGCCGACCGGATCGTTCTCACCAACCCGAATTCGCACCGCGCCGTGCGCGCCGAGCTGCTTGAGGCCTTCTTTGACCACCCCGCCGTCGAGGTCGCACCGAGCGTCGAAGAAGCCGTGGAGCGCGCCGCCGCGGCGCCGGCTGACGCCGCGGTCTTCATCACCGGCTCTCTGATGCTGGTGGGGGAGGCTCGCAGACTGCTTTTGCCTGCACACAGCCTATGAGACACCTCTTGTTGAGCTTCGTCCCCCTGGCGCTCGCCGCGCAGGTCATGACGATCGAAGAGTACGAGCCGCGCTCGACGCTCGTGGTTCCCCGCAGCACCATCGAGCGGGCCCGCTTCCCGTTCATCGACGTCCATAACCACCAGCGGGGTTCGATGACGCCGGCCGAGCTGGAGCGGCTGGTCGCCGACATGGACCGAATTAACATGCGCCTGATGGTGAACCTGAGCGGCGGCACCGGCGAGCGGCTGCGCCAGACCGTGCGCCTGCTCGCGGCCTTCCCCGACCGGTTTGCCGTCTTCGCCAATATCGACTTTGCCGGCATCGACGAGCCGGACTTCGGCGAGCGCATCGCGCGCCGCCTCGAGCAGGACGTCGCCGCCGGGGCGCGGGGCCTGAAAATCTTCAAGAACTTCGGCATGACCCTCAAGGATTCCCAGGGCCGCCGCATCCCGGTCGATGACGCGCGTTTCGACCGCCTCTTTGAAACTTGCGGCCGGCTGAAGATCCCGGTGCTCATTCACACCGCCGAGCCGAAGGCGCTGTTCGATCCCATGGATAAATACAACGAGCGGTGGCTCGAGCTGAAGCTGTTCCCAAGTCGGGCGCGCCCGCCGGGCGAATATCCGCGCTTCGAGGAGCTGCTGGCCGAACAGCACCGGCTTTTCGCCCGGCATCCGAAGACGATCTTCATCAATGCGCACCTGGGCTGGCTGGGCAATGACCTGGCGGCGCTCGGGCGCCTGCTCGACCGGCTGCCGAACGTCTACACCGAGTTCGGCGCCGTCATCGAGGAGATCGGCCGGCAGCCCCGCTTCGCCCGCGACTTCTTCATCCGCTATCAGGACCGGATTCTCTTCGGCAAGGACACCTGGCGCCCGCAGGAGTACATCACCTACTTTCGGGTGCTCGAAACCGCCGATGAGTACTTCGACCACGACCGCAAGTACCACGGCCTGTGGAAGCTTTACGGGCTCGACCTGCCCCCGGAGGTGCTCAAGAAGGTCTACTACAAGAATGCACTCCGCATCGTTCCGGGCCTGAGCCGCGACGGGTTCCCAGACTAGCGCGGTAGAATCAAGACGGGCCGAATAAAGGCGCTGTGGGTTGTGTTGCTCTTTGCCGCCCGGCGGGAGGCCGCCCGCCTCGGCCGGGGGTCGAGCGATGCTTGCAACCTCCCGGGCAAGTGAGCTGTACTGAGGTCCGGTGAAGATCCCTTTTACACCCTCCGTTTACGAGCACGCGGCTCGTTTCGTGGGCCGCTCCCCGTGGGAAGTCTCCCGCGATCCGGAGCTGCTGTTTGAAGCCCACAGGGCAGCCTGGCTGGAATACCGGCATCAGCCCGTGGTGGTCGGCATCGACATCTACAATCTCGAAGCCGAGGCCTACGGCGCCTCCGTCGTTCCGGCAAGCGACAACGGCATCCCGGCCGTGGCGCCGCTGCTTGAAGAGATCGAACAGACTTCCTCGCTCGAGCCGTTTGATCCGGCGCGCCACGGGCGCATCCCCATGGTGATCGAGGTAGGCCGCCGCCTGCGCGAGGCTCTGCCGGAGGCCGACGTGCGAATTCCCGTGGCCGGGCCCTTCTCGATCGCCTTCAATCTGCCCGGCATCAACGGGTTGTGCGAGGAGGTGGCGTTGAAGCCGGAGGCGGTGGCGCGCGCCCTGATGCGGCTGGCGGAAAATCAGGCCGCCTTCTGCCGCGCCGTCGTCAAAGCCGGCCTGGAGGTGGCCTTCTTCGAGTCAGCGACCGCGCCCCCGCTCGTCTCGCCGCGCCAGTTCCGCGAGATCGAACTGCCGGCGCTTCGTCACATGCTGGCGATCGCGGCCGAGATCACCGGCCACGCCGTGCCCTGCATCATGGGCGGCAACACCTATCCCATCGTGGACGACCTGCTTTCGACCGGTACGGGCTTCCTCGTCACCAACGTCGAGACCAATCAGGCCGCCTTCATCGAGCGGGTCTGGCAAACTCATCCCCACGTGAAGGTCCGCGTCAACATGGACCCGCGCATCGTCGCCTGCTCCGACCGCGAGGCCATCTACCGCGAAATCGACCGAATTCTGGCCATCGCACGGCCCAACTGCCTGATGGGGACCGGCTGCCTGCCGCTTGAGACGCCTCCGGAAAACATCCGGCTGATCCGGGAATACCTGGCTTGAGGCCGCCGGCCGTCGTTTCTCGCTATGATCGTAAGGTTGACCGCGGCCTGCCCCCGAAACTGAATGTCCACCCTGACACAGCCGGCCTGGCGCATCCACCGCCGACTCTACGACTGGGTCCTCTCCTGGGCGGAACGACCCGGCGGCGCCCACGCCCTGTTTTGGCTGGCGCTGGCTGAATCGAGCTTCTTCCCGATTCCGCCCGACGCGCTGCTGATCGCGCTGGTGATGGGCGCACCGCGCCGCTGGCTGCGCTTTTCCCTGATCTGCACGCTCGGAAGCGCCTTGGGCGGCGTGGCCGGCTACGCGATCGGCCGGTTCTTCATGGACGCCGTGGGCATGCGCATCATCGACTTCTATGGCGCCCATCACTATTACGAGCAGGTGCAGCACTGGTACGGCCGGTACGATTTCTGGATCGTCTTCACGGCCGCCTTCACGCCGATTCCGTACAAAGTCTTCACCATCGCCTCGGGGGCCTTCTACATGAACCTGGCCGCGTTTACCGCGGTCTCCCTGGTGGGCCGCGGCGCGCGCTTCTTTCTGGTCGGCGCCCTGATGCGCTGGGCGGGGCCGCGCATGCAGCCGTTCATCGACCGCTACTTTGACTGGCTGGCGCTGGCTTTCGTGGCGCTCGTCATCGGCGGCTTCGCCGTGCTCGGCTGGATGCGTTAGGCGGAAAATGGGCGCATGGACGCCCGAGAGGTTCTGCTTCTGACCGTCGGCACGGGCACAGCCGACGAGCTCGAATCGACCCTGACCCGCCGCTCGCGAAAATCCCTAGAAAAAGGCCGGTGGGCGAAGTTGGTCCTGCTGCCTTCGAAAAAGACCGAACCGAACGCCCTGTTGCTCAAGCGAGGGCTCCTGCAATATGCGATCGAGGTGAGCGCGCTCCTTAAGGCGGGCTAGGTTGGAGCCTACCCCGAGCGGCGCAACCGTCTGGCGTTCAAGGCAGGTTTGGTGGACCTGGAGGGATTCGAACCCTCGACCTCTTCCATGCCATGGAAGCGCGCTCCCAACTGCGCCACAGGCCCACGGGCGGAAGACGCCTTTCATTATAGTACAAGCATGGATCGGAATCAGGCGTGGGAGATCCTTTGCCAGTTCACCAAGTCCGACAACCTGCGCAAGCACGCCCTGGCGGTCGAAGCTTGCCTGGTCGCCTACGCCCGCAAGTTCGGCCAGGATGAGCAAACTTGGTCGGTCACCGCACTGCTGCATGATTTCGATTGGGAGATTCACCCCCAGGCCCCGGACCATCCGGTGAAGGGCGAGCCCATCCTGGCCGCGCACGGCGTGAGCGAGGAGATCCGCCGCGCTATTCTCTCGCACGCCACCTATACCGGCGTGCCCCGCCAGTCCTTGCTCGAGAAGGCTCTGTTCGCCTGCGACGAGCTGGCCGGCTTCCTCACCGCCGTCGCTTACGTCAAGCCCGGCCGCAGCATCCATGAGGTGGAGGTGGATTCCGTCAAGCGGAAGCTCAAGGACAAGGCGTTTGCCCGCTCGGTGAACCGCGACGACATCCGCGCGGGAGCCGCCGAACTCGGTGTGCCGCTCGAGGAGCACATCCAGTTCTGCATCGACGCCATGCGGGCCCGCGCCGCGGAGCTGGGACTGGACGGAGCGCGCTGAGGTGGCCCGAGCCGCGCTCGTAGCCGACGCAACCGGTCGGAGGCGGCTTGCGTCCAACGGGCAGGCTGGTTAAGCTCGACTCAGGTGGCATCGCCATGAAAAACTTGACAGCGGCCTTCGCCCTGGGGCTGGTCCTTGCCGCAACGGCAGCCGCGCAGTTCGTCGGCAGCCTTTACGGCCGCGGGCCAGGCGGCTATCGGACCTACGGATCTCCGACCGGGTTCGGCAATATCCTGTTTCCCGGCACCGGCACGGCGCCGCCGCTCTTGAGCCCCCACTTTCGCCCCGGTCCAAGCTTCGGACAGCGCCTGTCGGCGACCATCTTGGGCTATCCGAGCCACCTCATCACCGGCCCGTTGGATCGCCGCCGTATCTTTCCGGTCCTCATCCCGTACGTGGTCCCGGTTTGGACCGGTTACGCCTACGCCCCTCAGGTTCCGGGCCAGAACACTGTGATGGTGGTGAACCAGCCGCCGCAACAGCCCACGGTGATCATCAACCAGTTCTACACACCGGAGACGACCCGCGGAGCGGTTCGCGACGCTGCCCGCGACGAGGCGCCTCAGCCCGCCTCGTCGACGCTCAAATCCTACCAGGCGCCGGTGCCTTCGCATCCGGAGCCGGCTGCCCGCGCCCCCGAGGCCAAGCCGACCATCTACCTCATCGCTTACAAGAACCACTCCATCTACCCGGCGCTCGCTTACTGGATCGACGGGGACACGCTGCACTACATTACCATCCGGGGTTCACACAACCGGGCTTCACTCGAGTTGATCGACCAGGAGCTTTCCGAGCAGCTCAACCGCGAGCGGGGCGTCGAGTTCAGCCTGGCGGCACGCTGATTTCAGACGTTCTTGATCGGCCGCACCGGCCCGCCCGGTCCCCCGTAGCGGTGCCGGTGCGCCTCCCAGCGCGCTTCGCCATACTGGCCGAGGCCGACCCTGCCGCGCAAGGTTTCCCCCTCCAGCCGTCCCGCAAAGTCGAATTCCAGTCGCGTGCCCTCGTAGCGCTGCGAGCTGCGGAAATACACCCGGTCGCCCTCGACGAAGCCGCGCAGGTCGCCCGAGAGCATCTCGCCGATGTGCGTGCCGACGAGCGTCGAGCCGTCCTGTTCGAAAATCAAGCGGTGTTCGGCGCTGCCCAGCACGAACTCCAGCCGCGCCCTCCACTGCCCGGCGATCTGGACGGGCGGCCCCGCCGGAGCCTGCGCTTCGTGGCGGGGCGGTCTGGCGAGCACGGCGTAGATCCGCTCGGCGACCACCTCGGCCTCGCCCGGCATCATCATGTAGGGCATGATCGTGATTGAGCTGGCGCCGCCCCAGCGCCGGTCACCCGTCGAGCCGCCGAGCACGATCCGCGGATCGCCCTCAAAGAGCAGCTTTTCCACCTCAACCCCGGTGATGCCGCGCTCGGCGGCGTCCCAGTGGATGCGCAGCCGCGGTGAACGGTTGGAGAGTCCCTGCGGCTGGAGGACCTCGGTGGTGACGCCGTCGATCTTCTTCACCCGCCGCGCGATCGTCTCCAGCCACGCCTCCCACTGGCGCCACTCGGCCTCATGGTCGCGCCGCACCCACATCTCGACGGCCGCCAGCATCCCCATGATCTCCTCCTTGCCGACCTTCATCGGTCGGCCGAAGGCGTGATGCGGCGCGCTGTGCAGCCAGGCCGCCTTCACCAGATCCTTGCGGCCAAGCAGCAGACCGGCGCACTGCGGCCCGCGCAGACACTTGCCGCCGCTATAGGCCACCAGATCGGCCCCCCGGCCGAGATGCGGATTCGGAATCACTAGATGCTCGGCTGCGGCGTCCACGAGCACCGGCACGCCGTGCTTTCGCGCGATTCGCGAGATTGGTTCGATGCCGAGCGGCCCGTCGTCGCCCGGCCCGGCCAGGATCATCACCATGGCGGTCTTATCGTTAAAGGCCCGTTCGCACTCTTCGATCGAACTCACCGTGACCATGCGCACGCCCAGCATGCGCACGGCATGGTCATAGACATTACGCGAGTAACGCGGCGCGATGACCTCGCTCTTAAGACCGGTGAGATCGGGAAGCCGTTGGAGCTTCTCCGGATCGCCGCCGGCGATCGAGGCGGCGGTGGCGAGCGTGAGCGCCGCGGCGCAGCCAGCGGTCACGATGCCCCACTCGGCCTGAGTAAGCTCGGCCAGGCGACGGCCCACCGCCTCCATCAACTCATCGAGGTGGACGTAGTGGCGCGAGGCATCGTCCATGGCGCGCTTGACCTCGGGCAGCGTCTGCGAGCCGCTGATGATGGTGAACGTGCCCTTGCAATTGATCAAGGGCCGCACCCCGATCGACTCGTAAATCTCTTTGCCCAGGCGCATTGGGGGCGCCGCGGCGGCGCTGCCCGGCAGAAGCCCGCCGGCCAGCACGGGGACGCCACCGAGGAGTTCGCGCCGGCTCAGCCGCCCGAGCCCGCCTTTCAGCCATCGCCGCACTTCCGGAACCGCCATCGAAAAGCCTCCTCCGGATACGATAACCCCTCGAGCTACCCGCCGGCCAGCGCCTCTCGATGGCCGGTGGGATAATAATCGGGCAACGGGCCACCGGACGGCGCGCGATGCACCAGCACCGAATCGAGCTGTCGGCACACTCTCGCGGCGCAGCCGGGGAGCGCCTGCGATACTTCGGCTTGGCCGCCGTCGTCGGCCTTCTTCTTCTGCTCAACCTCGCCGGCGTCTGGCGCACCGTGTTCGGCGTCGATACGGCCGCCATCCTGGCGCTCGTTGCCGGCTACCGCACCTTCTACAATTCGATCGCCGCGCTTTTTGAGAGGCGCCTGTCGGCCGACATGGCGATCTCGATCGCCGTCGTGGCGGCGCTCGCCGTGGGCGAGTATCTGGCCGCCGCCGAAGCGATGTTCATTATGCTCGTCGGCGAGGGCCTGGAGGGTTACGCCGCCGGGCGCACCTCGGCGGCCATCCGCCGCTTCGTCGAACAGATGCCGCGCCGGGCGCGCCTGCTGCGTGGCGGCGAGGAGCTCGAGGTGGACGCGGCGACCCTCGAACCCGGCGACCTCATCCTGGTGCGCGCCGGCGAGCGGATCCCCGCGGACGGCCGCATCGAACTGGGCGCCTCGAGCGTCGACGAAAGCACGATCACCGGCGAGCCGCTGCCGCGCGACAAAGGGCCCGGCGAGGAGGTCTTCTCCGGCACGCTCAACGGCCGGGGCCTGCTCCGGGTGCGCGTCCTGCGCGCCGGCGAGGAGACGACGCTGGCGCGGGTGATTCGCCTGGTCGAGGAGGCGCGCCGGCGCAAGGCCCCTGTCGAACGCCTGGCTGACCGCTACGCCCGCTTCTTCCTCCCCGCGCTGCTTGCCGCCGCCGCCGTCACCTATCTCGTCACGGGCAATTGGATGCGCACCGTCGCCGTGTTGATCGTCGGCTGCCCCTGCGCGCTGATCCTGGCGACGCCCACCGCCATGGTGGCGGCCATCGGCGGCCTGGCTCGGCGGGGCATCTTGGTGCGCGGCGGCAGCGTGCTTCAGGCCGCCGCCGAAACCGACACGATCGTCTTCGACAAGACCGGCACCCTGACCGAGGGCAGGTTCGAAGTCGTCAGAATCGTTGCGCTCGACGGCGACGAGGAGAGCCTGCTGCGGCTGGCCGCGGCCGCCGAACGCGGCTCCGAGCACCCGCTGGCGCGGGTCATCGTCGAAGAGGCGCGCCGGCGGGGGCTGACCCTCGAGGAGCCCGAAAGCGCCCGGATCCTGCCCGGCCGCGGCGCTGAGTGCCGCCTGCAAGATCGCATCGTTCGCGCGGGCAGCGCCGCCTACCTGGCCGAGAACGGCGTCCCTGTCGCGCCCTGGTTGCTCGAAGAGGCTGACCGGCTCGGCGCCACTGCGGTGCTGGTGGCCGACGGCGATCGCCTGGCCGGAGCCATCCTGCTGCGCGACCGCATCCGGGCCGGTGTCCGCGAAGCCTTCCACCAGCTCGAACACCTGGGGATCACCAACCTGTGGATGCTCACCGGGGATCGGCGGCGCGCCGCCGAGGCCATCGCGCGCGAGATCGGCATTCCGAGCGTCGAGGCCGAGCTGCTCCCCGAGCAGAAGCTCGAGCGCATACGCCGGCTGGCCGCCGAGGGGCGCCGGCTCGCCATGGCCGGCGACGGAGTCAACGACGCACCGGCGCTTGCCGCCTCCCGCGTCGGCATCGCCGTCTCCGGCGCCAGCGACATCACCGCCGAGGCCGCCGGCGTCGTCTACATGGGCCGCTCGCTCGAGCAGCTTCCGAAACTGTTCGAGGCGAGCCGACGCGCCGTCGCCATCGCCTGGCAGAACATCATCCTGTTTGCCGGCGTGGTCAACGTCGTCTCGATCGCCCTGGCTGGGCGGGGCACGATCGGGCCGCTGGCTGCCGCCGTGATCCATCAGGCGTCTTCGTTTCTGGTGATGCTCAATTCGCTGCGCCTGCTCGGCGTCGGGCGAAGCCGGCGGGCCCACTTCTTCCACCGGCTTCGCCACAGCCTCGAGCACACGGCCGCGGCTCGCGCCCTCGTGCGGCTCCGCGTCCTGGCCGCCTCCATCGATCCGTCGGAGCTCTTCTACCGGCTGATTGCAGCACGCAAGCGGTGGCTCATGCCCGCGCTCGGGACCATTGCGCTTGTTTACCTGGCGAGCGGCCTCTATATGCTCGGCCCGGACGAGAAAGGCCTCATCGAGCGGTTCGGGCGAAGGCTCGCCCCTGACCGCGAACCGGGCCTGCACTACAAACTGCCCTGGCCGGTTGACCGGCTCATTCGTCTCCAGGCGGAACGGATCCGCGTGATCGAGATCGGTTTCCGCTCCGGCGCCGACGCCGGGGGAGCGGAGCCGGCGGCCTACGAATGGAACATCCAGCACCGCTCGGGCCGTTTCCGGCGCGTGCCGGAGGAGTCCTCCATGCTGAGCGGCGACCAGAACATGATCGAGGTCACCGCCACCGTTCATTAACGGGTGGCCCGGCCGGAGGAGTATCTCTACCGTCTTCTCGAACCTGAGTTGACCGTGCGGGCGGCCGCCGAGAGCGAGCTCCAGGGCATAATTACGTCCTCGCCGCTCGATGAGATTCTCACTGCCGGCCGGCGAGGCATCGAGCAACAGGTGCGCGTGCGCCTCAACGAGCGCCTGGCCCGTTACGGCGCCGGCGTCGAGGTGCTCGAGGTCCGCCTGCTCGACGTGCACCCGTCGCTTGAGGCCGTTGACGCCTTCCGGGAGGTCGCCGGCGCCTTCGAAGAGAAAAACCGGTTGATCAACGAGGCCGAAGGGTACGCCCGCGAGCAGACGGCGCTCGCCCGGGGCAAAGCGGTTGCCGGCCTGGTGTCCGCCCGGGCCTACAGGCTGAGTGTTCAGCAGCGCGCCCACGGCGACGCCGAACGATTCCGGCGGGCCGAGGAGGCCTTCCGCGCAGCGCCTTCGATCACCCAAACGCGGTTGTATCTAGAAACCGTCGAGGAGGTGCTGGCGAGGCGGCCGAAGATGATCGTCGACGCCACGCGCGGCCGCCGGCACCTGACCTTGCTCGACGACGGCATCGGATTTCTGCCGGCGCCGCCCCCGGCGCCTCAGGAGCGTGACTGACATGAACGACTGGAAGCCGTACCGCCGCTATCTGCTTGCCGCTCTCGCAGCGGTCTTGCTGCTTGGGGCCTGGCTGACCTTCTATGCGGTGCGCGAAACCGAATTCGTCCTGGTGACCAGGTTCGGCAAGCCGGTTGCCACCGTCACCGAGCCGGGGCTGCACGCCAAGTGGTTCTTCGAGCGCGCCCGTTATTTTGACCGCCGCTTGCGCCTCTACAATCCGCGCCCAAGCGAGTTCCTGACGCGCGACAAGAAGAACCTGTTGGCCGAGTGCTACGCCGTCTGGCGCATCGAGGATCCGAAACGCTTCGTCGAGACGGTGGGCGACCCGCTGGCCGCCGAGATGCGGCTGCACGACATCATCTGGTCGGCTCTGGCCGCCTCGATCGGCACGCACGAGTTGGAGGCGATCGTCGCCCCGGCCGCCGCGGCGGTCGAGGTTCAAGACCTGCTCGACCAGGTGACCGCCTTTACCGACCGCCAGGCGCTTGAGCGCTACGGCCTCCGCGTCATCGACGTCCGCATCAAGCGATTGAATCTGCCCGAACAGAACAAACAGAGCGTCTATGCGCGCATGCGGGCCGAGCGCGAACGGATCGCCCGGCAGTACCGCGCCGAGGGCGAGGAGCAAGCGCTCAAGATCCGCGCCGAGGCCGACCGCGAGCGCGAAGAGATTCTCTCGGCGGCCTACCGCGAGGCCGAGAAGCTAAAGGGCGAAGGCGACGCCGAGGCCACCCGCATTTACAGCCAGGCCTACTCCCGGAACCCGCAGCTCCTCAAACTCCTGCGCACGCTCGAGTCCTACAAGAAAATCTTTGCCGACAACACCACCGCGATTCTGAGCTCCGATTCGGAGCTGCTGAAGATCCTGGTGGAAGGAGAACGCGCCGCCCGATGAAGCTGCTCGAGCCCGCCGTCTCGACGCATCGCGCAAGGCCCGAGGGCCGCCTGCGGCGATGGTCCTCTCGCCGCGGGGTGGCTTTGGCCGCCGTCGCCGCCTGGCTCGCCACCGGCGTCTACATCGTGGGCGCCGATCAGCAGGCGGTAGTGACGCGCTTCGGCAAGGTGGTCGAGCCGCGCGCCATGCCGGGCATCCACTATAGCCTGCCCTGGCCCGTGGATCGCGTCACCAAGCTCAAGGTGCGGCAGCTTCAACGCCTGATCATCGGCGGCGAGGTGGGCGATGCGGCGCTCGGGCGCTCCGACCCGCTGGCCTCGCAGTTCCTCACGGGCGATCAGAATCTGATCCATATGCGGGTGGCGGTCCAGTATTCGGTCGGCGTCCCGGCCGACTATCTGTTCCGCGCTCAAGACACGGCTCGATTGGTCGGCGCGGCGGTCGAGGCCGAGCTGGCGCACCAAGTGGCCGCTCGTGACGTCGATGCGGTGCTGACGACCGACAAGGCCGCCATCCAGGAACAGGTGCGCGCAGCGGCGCAAAGACTGCTGGACGCCTATGGAATCGGCGTCGTCCTGGCCGGGGTCAACATCGAAAGCGTGGCGCCGCCGGCCGAGGCGGCCGACGCCTTCCGCGAAGTCGCCGGCGCCCGCGCCGATGCGGCCCGCATCGTCAACGAGGCGGAAGGCTATGCCGGGGACGTCGTTCCGCGGGCTCGCGGCCAAGCGCACGAGATGCTCGAAGCCGCGCAAGCCTACAAGCTCCGGCGAATCAACCAGGCGATGGGTGAAGCGGCTCGCTTCGCCGAGATCACCCGGGAGTACGACCGTGCCGGCGCCGTCCACAGCCACCGGCTCTACGTCGAGGCGATGGAGCAGATCCTGCCCAAGATCCGCAAGCTGATCGTGGACAAGCGCGGCGAGCTCGACCTGACGATCATCCGCAAGGGCGCCGCCGCGGCCCCGGTGGAGCGATGAGCCCGGCGCGCCGCACGCAGCTTGTCACCGTCGCGGTCCTCGTCTTGCTGGCCGGCCTCGTCCTAATCCGGCAGTCCGGCCTGCGCTTGCCGGGCCGCAGCGCCCCGCCCGTCGCAACGCCGGAGGATGCCGTCTATGCGATGTTCGAAGCGGCTCGCCGGGGCGATCTCCGCGCGTATCGGGAGTGTTTCAGCGGCCCGGCGCGCACCGCCATCGAGCAAGCGATTTCCGAAACGGGCGAGGCCGCCTTCACCCGCTACCTCCGAGAGCGCCACCAGCCGGTGAAGGGCGTCGCCGTCACCGCGCCCGAGAAAATCTCCGAGACCGAGGCGGCGGCGCGCGTCGAGTACGTCTTCGAGGAGCGCAACGAGGTCCAGCAGGTACGGCTCGAGCAAATCCAGGGCGCCTGGCGGATCACCCACCTCGAAGCGGCCGAGACCGTCAAGCCGCGCATCCCCTACGGCACCCCGGTCGAGTGATTTTCCGTCGCGAGCAGCTCGTCGAGGATTCGCAGCGCCGCCTCCTTGCCCCGCTCCCCGATCTCGCCCGCCGGACCGACGCAGCTCGGGCAACCCGCCTCGCAGCGGCAGGCCGAGATCAGGTCCCGCGCGCCCCGAAGGGCTCGCCGGATCATGCGGTAGAGCGGCGCGCTCAGGCCGGCGCCTCCCGGGTAGTTCTCATAGAGGTAGAGATTCGGCTCCCATTTGCCAAGGCCGCCGGTAATGTCCTCGGTGATCGCGACGCCGAGATCGCGCACGTCGCACATCAGCAGCACGGCGGTGATCGCGCGCAACGCGTTGCCCAGGCCGTTCAGGCCGCTCTGCTTCTCCGTCGGCCCAAGATCGGCAAAACGCGCCAGAAACGCCTCGGGGAAGTGCAGCCAGCAGGCCGTGGTGTGCATCTCCTGCTCGGGCATCGACAGATTCCCTGCGCCGACGTTTTCTAGCGTGTAGAACTTGATCTTCTTGAAGCCCACCACCTGGCGGTTCACCCGTACTTCGCCGTGCGCCGCGCCGGCGCCGTTCAACTCGGATTCGCCGAAGCGGTCGAGCTCCTTGACCTGCGTATAGTCGATGGCGTCGGTGAAATAGTCGCATTCCACCTGACGCACGTACGCTTTGCGGCCTTCATAGTCGAAGCGCTCCACCTGGTACTGGCGTGCCTCGTGCAAGTAGATGGCTTTCTCATGCAGTTCGTTGAGAGCGGCGGTGAAGGCCACCTCGGCGATTACCTTCGGCTCGGCGGTCGTGTCGACGACCACGAAGTTGTCGCTGGTCACCGCGCGCAGGCTGATCGCGTCGGCCGGATAGGAGTCCGAGGTCCAATGCCAGGCGCCGCCCGAATGGTGCACCAGACCCAGCTCGGCCAGCAGCTCGCACAGCGCGCGCGTCTCGTGCGGGCCGAATTTCTCGCCGTCCCGCAACGGCAGTTCGAAGACGGCGCACTTGAGATGATTGACGAGCAGCTCGAGGTTGTCCGGATTCACGTAGGCGTGCTCGGGCGACTGCTCGAAGAAATATTCCGGGTGCTCGATAACGAACTGGTCGACCGGCGCGCTCGAGGCGACCAGAACCGCCACCGAGGGGCCCTGGCGGCGCCCGGCGCGTCCGGCGCGCTGCCAGGTGGAGGCGATCGTACCCGGATAGCCGGCCATGACGACGGCGTCGAGCGAACCGATGTCGATGCCGAGCTCGAGCGCGTTGGTCGCCACAACGGCGCGGATCGAGCCATCGCGGAGCCCACGCTCGATCTGGCGCCGCTCGTTGGGAAGATATCCGCCGCGATAGCCGCGCACGGCGTCGGCGCCGAGGGTGCTTCGCGCGGCGGCATCCTTGAGATAGGTCACCAGCACCTCCGTCGCCAGGCGGTTGTTGGCGAAAACGAGCGTCTGCTGGCCGCACTGGAGCAGCTCGACGGCGAGCCGCCGCGCCTCATGGAGGTAGCTGCGCCGGATGCCGAGCTGCGCGTTGACGATCGGCGGGTTGTAAAAGATGAAATACTTCTCGCCGGCCGGCGCGCCGTTGCGGTCCACCAACTCGAACGATTCCTCGACCAGCGCCTGGGCGAGCTCGCGCGGATTGGCGATGGTGGCCGACGAGCAGATGAACTGCGGCTTTGAGCCGTAGAAGGCGCAGATTCGCTTCAAGCGCCGCAGGACGTTGGCCAGGTGGCTGCCGTAGATGCCGCGGTAATAGTGCAGCTCGTCGAGAACGACAAAGCGGAGCCGCTCGAAGCATTTGGCCCAGCGGGTGTGGTGCGGCAGGATCCCGGCGTGCAGCATGTCGGGGTTGGTCAAAACGATCCGCGCCCGCTCTCGAATCGCCTTGCGCGCATCCTGCGGCGTATCGCCGTCGTAGGTGAAGGCCGCCAACGTCGAGCCCAGCTCGCGTGAAGTGGTATCGAGTTCGTGAAGCTGGTCCATCGCCAGCGCTTTGGTGGGAAACAGGTAGAAAGCCCGCTGCTCCGGCTCCTCGAGCAACCCGTTGAGCACCGGCAGGTTGTAGCAGAGCGTCTTGCCGCTCGCCGTCGGCGTCACCACCACGACGTTGCGGCCAAGCCGGGCCTGCGCGAATGCCTCGGCCTGGTGGGTGTAGAGGCGTTCGATGCCGCGCCGCGCCAGGGCCGCTTTGAGCCGTGGATCGAGCTCCTCAGGCAGGGGAGCCCACTCGGCCGGGCGGCCGGGCAAACGCCGGATCTCGCGGATGGGAGAGCTGGCCCGGGAACTCAAGGCGCGGAGTCGGGAGAGAGCCTGCTCGAGGCCGGCGGGCTTGGCGGGTAGCGTTTCCGGAGTTGAATCCTCGAAGTCGAAGGAGAGGTTCATGGCGCTCTTCGCCTTTTCTTTGCTATCTTAGCGCAATCGCGCCGGCAAAGAGCGCCGCCCTGACTACTAGGATTTGTGCATCTGCTGCGCCAGGTAGTTCTCCAGGCCCATCTCCGAGATCTGGTGCAGCTCGCCTTCGAACAGGTCGACGTGCCCCTCTTCGTCCTTGACCATCTTCGCGAACATCTCGCGCGAGCCGTTGTCACCGGCCTCGACGCACACGGCGGCGGCGGCGTTGTACTGGCGCACCGCGTCGAGCTCGCCTTTCAGGTCGTTCTCAAGCTGCGCCTTGACGTTGGCGCCGATGTTGGGAGCCAGCATGATATTGACCTTCGGCACACCGTCCAGGAAGAGGATGCGCTCGATGAGGCCCTCGGCATGGCGCATCTCGCCGATGGCCTGCTTGCGAAACAACTCCCCGAGCCGCTCGTAGCCCCAGTTTTCACACATCTCCGAATGGACCATGTACTGCACGATCGCCGTCAACTCGGCGCTGAGTGCGGCGTTGAGCTGTTCGATCACTTTCTCGTTTCCGCGCACGGTTCCTCCTTTCCTCACCCAGTCTACCCTATGAGGTCGGCCCGCGGCCGTGTGCCGCTCAGGCGTTGGCGGAGCGCGTCTGCGGCAAGCCACACCAGCAGGCCGATGAGCGCGAGCGAGCGCGCCAGACGCGCCAGCTTCATCTCCAAGCCCCCGTCATAGACCAGCTCCACGCGGCAAGCTCCGGCGCAGCCGGGTTCGATCACCATCAAGCCGAGCCCGTCGGCAAACAGGCGCACCGGAGCACCGTTAGCCGTGGCCCGCCAGCCGGGGTGATACGAGATCTGGACGCTGATCACCTCCTCCGAGGCGGCGACCGCCTCGATGGCGGCCGCTTGCGTTCTTCGCCATTCGAGGCGGGCGGGCGGAAGCGCCGGATCCTCGAGCGCGGCTTGGTAGGCGAGAATGGGTTCGACATCTTCGATATTGACCGGCGCCCGCCCCACGACGGCCCGCCGGGGAATCACATGGGCCAGGGAGGGATTGCGCCGCGGCACCTCATAGATGACGTCGTCGCCGCGGCGCCAGCGCTCCCTGAGCACTCCTTCGAACTTGCCGGCGTCCCGGTAGTCACGATACGCGTCCGCCGTCCCGGGACCGCTCACCACGATGGCGTCAATGCCGTAGGCGCGCAGCCACCGGGCGCACCGCTCGCCGTCGCCTTGAGTGAACGGGATGCCGAAGGTCACCCGCGGAATCATCGGATTGGTGATGCCCTGGTCGAAACCGCCGCCAAGCTGTGGGTTGTCGGCAAAGGCGTTGAGCCAGAACTTGGTTGAGCCGGTCGCGAAGACCCTCCTGCCCGGCAGATTTTCGTCCAACCAGCGCGCGACCTGGTATTCCATCGAGTCGGTGATGTTGACCGGGCGGATCCATCGGCGCGCCTGGTAGGCGCCGGCCCCGGCCAGCCAGATTGCCGCCGCAAGGCCGGCCGCGGCCAGGGCTCCTCGAGCCCAACGCGGCAACCGGCGCACAGCCGCGCCGGGAGCGAAGATTGCCGTGAGCACCAACCCGATGTCCATCTCCAGGTGATAGCGCTCCGGCTGCGGCATCAGATGCCTGCCGAACCAGGCGCCGCCGAGCGTCATCGCCCCCATGACGGTCGAAAACAGGGCCGAAAAGACCACAAACGGCGGATAGCCGCGCCGGCGAAGCAACAGGAGGAGCCCGGCGGCAAACAGAAGCAGGAGCCCCCAGGCCGCCGCCTGCCACGCCGTCATCGGGTAGTGGCCCACGGTGTACTGCGCGTTCCTTCGGATGGCGGCGATGGTCGAGGGCGGAATCCAGGGCGCAGCCAGACAATAGGCGAGCAGACCGACAGCCCCCGCGCGCACCACTCCTAGAAGGCCGAACCGATCCCTGTGCGAGGCCAGATACGCCGCCGTCGCCGCCGCCAGCGCAAAGGCGCCGAGCCAGTTCGTCAGCGCCACGGCAGCCACGGCCAAAGCGGCAATCAAGACGCGGACCGGACGGAAGCGTTCGAGACCACGGTGGAGCGCCAAGACCGCGAGGGGAAGCAGGGCCAGCGAGAGCACATGCGGCCCCTCGCCGTAAACCACCAGCGCTTGAAGGCGCCGGGGCCCGAACGCCCCGCCCATGTCTTGCGCCACGGCCGGAATCAGCAACCCCGAGGGCGCCACCAGCGAATAGGCGAGGGCCGCCACGAGGCTCCGGAGGCGATTGCCGGAAAGCGTCCGGGCCAGCCAGTAGAGCGTGACCGGACCAAAGATGTAAGCAACGCCACCGACCAGGTGGTGCGCCCGAGCCGGAGAAACGGAAAACAAGGCCGCGGTCGCCGCCACGAGCATATGCAGGAGCGGCGGATAGGTGTTCTGGAAGGGAATGCCCCCATACCAGAGCGGAAACCAGCCGAGCTCGCCCGGCCGCTCCAAGATCCAGCGGCTCAAGCCGATGTAGGCTGCTTCGATGGAACCCATCTGATCCAGGTACTCCACGAGAAGCAGCCGCCGACAGATGAACAGATTGAGCGCCACGATTAGCAGCACGTCGGCAACGGGCCCGGCTTTGGCGGCTAGAATGGGAGTCCTGGTGAGCCGACTCAACGCGCTGCCCTCGTCAACGCCTCAGGATACCGCCTGCCGGGGCGCTCCATGACTTTGCTCGGCAGGTTTCCCCGCCTCAGGCGCACGGCGTGGCTTCTCCGCCGGGCTTTGGTGACGCTTTACGAAGAAAACGGGCTGAGCATCGCCAAAGGAGCCGCCTTCTCCGGCTTGTTGTCGTTCTTTCCCGCCCTCACCACCCTCGCCTTGATTCTGGTGCGCTTACGGGCTGCGCAGGCTGTGGACCTGATCTCGCGGTTCTTTTTCGAGGTCGTTCCTCCGGGCGCCAAGACCCTGGTGGCGCACCGGCTGACGGCGGCGGGCGAGAAGCCGGAATCGCTGCTCGTGGTCGCCGTCGCGGTTTCCTTGTGGGCGGCCTCCGGAGTGATTTTGAGTCTGATCGAGGGCTTCAACGCCATCTATCGGATCCCGATCGACCGCCCGGTGGTTCGCGGGCGGCTGCTGGCCATGGGGCTGGTCTTCTGCGCCGCAGTGCCCGCTCTCGGCGCCACGTTCCTCATTCTCTTTGGCGGCCGCATCGAGATCTGGGTGATCTCCCGGCTCGGCATGCTCGCGCCGGGCGATACCCTTGCCGGAGGCTTGGCTCTGGCCGGCAAACTCGTGCGGTACGCTGTGGCGCTGGGGGCGGCCGTGGCCACCGGCATGCTGCTCTACAAGATCGGACCCAATCGCTCTTTGCCCTGGCGCAACACGGTGCCGGGGGCCCTCGCAGCCACGGCGTTGTGGCTGGCGGCGACTCAGGCCTTTTCCTACTACGTCCGTAATATCGTTGATTACAATCTGCTGTACGGCTCGATCGGCGCCGTCATCGCCCTCATCCTGTGGATGTACTTGCTCGCTCTCATCGCTCTTTACGGCTGCGCGCTCAACGCCGAAATCGAGCGGATGGAGTCAGCCCTGCGGAGCGCCTCCGCTTGAGCCGGTCCCCTGGGCGGCGCGGAACGCTTCGTCGACCTCCACCTGATAGCCGCTGGCAAGCCGGTTGGTTTGATTTGCCATGGCGACGACCGCCATGAGCTCGGCAAACATCTGCTCGGTCATGCCCGCCTTGCGCGCCGCCGCCGTGTGCGAAGCGATGCAGTAGGCGCATTGATTGGTGACCGAGACCGCCAGGTAGATCAACTCCTTGGTGAGCGCGTCCAGTGCACCGGGCGCCATCACCTGCTTGACGCCCTCCCAGGTGCGGCGCACGAGCTCCGGATCGTGAGCGATGGCCTTCCAGAAGTTATTGATCCAGTTCGTGTTGCGCGTTTTCATGATGTCGTCGTAGACGGCGCGAACCTCGGGCGGCGCCTGCTCGAATTCGACCAGACCGAACGTAGCCATGGATCCTCCTCGTGGCAAGGATGGGCGCCGGACGGGGCGACGGTGTTAAAAATTTAACACCCAAGCCGTCCGGGCACGGCGATGCTTCAATTCGATGTTATTTGTTATCAATAACTTAATAGAAAATTTCGACATCCCCCTCTTTTCCCCCTTGAAATCGATGTGTCATACTAACTTATAGAAACACTTACAGGTTGCATGACACAGGCCGAGGAAGCCGTCGCACGCTTTCATAAGCTGCTCGAAAGCGACAAGTTCAAGAATCTCGAATGGGCTCAAGCGCTTGAGGAGCAGATCCGCGGCCTCAGGCTGGCCGGCGGCTCTTGGGGGGTGCTGCCCGTTCTGCGGCCGCACTTCATCCCGAGGCGGCAGTACAACAGTCTGGTCAAGGCGGCCGAGGCGCTCCTGGCGGCCATCGACCGCGTGAAGAAGATCGCCCTTTCTTCGCCTCAGTTGCTCTCGCGGATGGAACTGCTGCCCGCCGAGAAGATGTTGGCCTCGGTCGACCCGCGCTACCCGTTTGCCGCCGTAACGTCGCTGCTCGACACGCAGATCGCCAACGGCTCCATGCACTTCATGCAGTTTAACGTCGGAGCGCCCACCGGTGTCGCCTCGAGCGAGCTCCTCGCCAACGTCTACTACAACTGTCCGATCGTCAAGGAGTTTCGCAAAAAGTACGAACTGACCAAGATCGGCGGAACGCGGCACCTGCTCCGGGCCCTGCTCGAGGCCTACCAATCCTTCGGAAAGAAGCGCCACCCGCAGATTGCCATCCTCGAATTTCGCACGCCCGCGCAGTTGACTCAGTCCCGGGAGCACCTGCTCGTGGCGGAGAGCTTCCGGCGGACCGGCTATCCGACCGAAGTCGTCTCGCCCGATCAGCTCGACTACCGCGGCGGCGTTTTGCGAGCCGGTAACTTCGAAATCGATATCGTTTACCGCCGCCTCACGGTTCAGGAGTTCCTCGTCCGGTTCGACCTGTCCCATCCGCTCGTGCGGGCCTATAAAGACGGGGCCGTCTGCGTCGTCAACAGCTTCCGTGCCGAGCTGGCGCACAAGAAGGCCATCTTCGACCTGTTGACCGACGAAACGATCACCGCCAACTTCCCGGCTGCCGAAAAGAAGGCCATCGAGCAGCACATCCCTTGGACGCGCGTGGTGGCTGCGGTCCGGACGACCTATCACGATCAGGTGATCGACCTGCCCGAGTTCATCCTGAAGAATCGGGAAAAGTTGGTTTTGCGGCCCAACGACGTCGGCTCCGAGCAGAGGGTCTGGGTGGGCGCCGAGACCCGGGAAGCCGACTGGGAGCGGGCGCTGCGTACGGCGCTGCGCTACCCCTACGTCGTCCAGGAACGCGTCGAGCCAAAGGCGATCCCGTTTCCTCTCTTTCAATTCGGCTCGCTTGAGATGAAGAACATGATCGTCGACGTTCAGCCTCACATCTACCTGGGCAAGGTCCACGACTGCTCGAGCTGGCTTAGCGAGGCGGGCACGGGCTTTTCTACGCTGTCGGGGCTGGCGCCGACGTTCATCCTGGAAGGCGCGGCCGACAGCGACTGATTGGGCTACGCCAAACCGGCTAACCGTCCGGCGGAGTGTCGAGCGGGATTTCAAAGTAGAAAAGCGGCCGGCCCGTCGCCGCTTCCTCAAGCCCGGTCACAAACAGCACGGCGCCGCGGTGGGCGGCGGTCTTAAAGTAGATGAATCCGCTCGCCGTCTCCCCAGCGGGCAGCATCCGCGCCGCGAAGGCGCGGCCCTCGATCTCCCAGGCCTCGAGCGGATTCTTCTCTCGGCCACCCACGCGAGGGATGGGCGTGCGCGGCACGGGTACGGTTGGCGGTTTCCTCGGTCCGAACAGGTAGCGCACCTCCGAGGCAGGTACGGCGGCCAGGCGCTTGCGATCCGGCCGCACATACTCAAACCGCGCCGACTCGAGCCGCAGGACCTTCTCCGAGTCATTTTTCATGACGATCAGCACCGGCAGGACGCCGTACCGGCTGAGATCGAGCTTGCCAAAGGCGCTGCGCATCTCCTCTCGGGTGTCGAACACCTCGGCGGCGATCGTCAAGCCGGAGATCGTCTGGCGGCACGGGTAGGAGGTTACGGGCTGGGCCTGGAAAGGCTCCCGCTCGTCGCCGCCCCGGGCGGCCGCTATACTCAGTAGGAGCGCTACGGGCGTAGCCAACCGCCGCATGTATCTGGTATACCGCCTTTTTCTGGCGGCCGCGTTTCCGTTTTCCATCCTCTACCTGCTCGTTCGGAGCTGGCGCAACCGTCTCTATCTCGGTAGCTTGCCGGAGCGGCTGGGGCGGCTGCCGGTTTCGGTTGTGGGGACGGCGGGGAACTCGATCTGGTTACATGCGGTTTCCGTAGGCGAGGTGCTCGCCGCCGTCCGGCTCGTCGAGCGGCTGCGGGCGGACTACCCTGGCCGAGAGATCTTCGTCTCGGCTACCACACTCGCCGGAAAGGCCGTCGCCCAACAGAAGCTCGGCTCGCTCGCCGATGGCATCTTCTACGCCCCAATCGATTACTGCTTTGCCATCCGCGCCGTGCTGCGCCGCCTGCGTCCGTCGGTGGTGGTGATCTTGGAAACGGAGATCTGGCCCAATCTGTATCGGGAGGTCAAACGAAGCGGCGCGGCTCTGGTTGTCGTCAATGGGCGCATTTCCGATCGCGCCCTGCCCCGCTACCGAATGCTCAAGCCGATGCTGGGTCTCGTGCTGGCCGAGGTCGACTCGATCCTGGCGCAAAGCGAGCTGGCGGCGGCGCGGTATCGGGAGCTCGGGGCCCTGCCGGAGCAGGTGCACGCGGCCGGGAATCTCAAGTACGACTTCGATCCGGCGAAAGCCGCGCCCCCGCCGGACCTCGCCGCTTGGATCGAGCGCCTGCGGCCCGAGCCCGTCTGGATCGCCGCCAGCACCATGCCCCCTGCCGCGGCCGGTGACGCCGATGAGGACGAGGCGGTGCTCGATGCCTTCACGCCTCTCGCCGCGGCCCATCCGCGCCTGTTGCTCATCCTGGCTCCGCGCCGGCCGGAGCGCTTCCTCGCAGCCGTCGAGAAGCTCGAACGCCGGGGCATCGCGTTCCTCCGCCGATCCGAACTCGCCGTCTCGCAGGAGTTCACTCTCCCAGGCGTTCTCTTGCTCGATTCCTTCGGCGAGCTCAACAGCCTGTTCCGCTACGCCGACGTCGTCTTCCTCGGCGGGACGCTCGCCTCGCGCGGCGGGCACAATCTGCTCGAGCCCGCCTTTTTTGCTCGCGCCATCATCAGCGGACCGCATTTTGAGAATTTCCCCGATATTGCCGAGGAGTTTCGCCGAACCCGAGCCTTGATCGAGATTCGCACGCCGACCGAGCTGGCCGAAGCCGTCGGCCGCCTCCTGCGCACCCCCCTCCAGCGGAGCGAGCTCGGCGAGCGCGCCCGGAAACTGGCCGAAGCGCGGCGCGGCGCCACCGATCGGGCGCTCGAAGAGATTCGGCGCTTGAGCGAGAGGGCGATCCCCAGGCGCCTCCCTCCGCCGGCGCCCTCCGCCCTGCTGCGGCCGCTTGCCGGGCTGTGGGGCCTGGGCGTCCGGTGGTTGCGCGCGCGGGCGCTGGCCCGCCGGGTGAGACTCGAAACCCCGGTCATCAGCGTCGGAAGCCTCGCCGTGGGAGGGGCCGGCAAGACCCCCTTTGTGCTGCATCTGGCCCAGCGGCTCCAGGCCTCCGGCCGCCGGCCGGCGATCTTGACGCGCGGATACCGCCGCCGCTTCCCTGCGCACGCCACGATCCTGCCGGCAGGCGCGGCGGCGTCTACGGCGCTCACGGGCGACGAAGCGCAGATCTTCCTGCGTTCCGGCGTGGCCCCGGTAGGCATCGGCGCGGACCGCTACGCCTTGGGACGCTTGATCGAAGAACGCTTTCACCCGGACGTCATCCTTCTCGACGACGGCTTCCAGCACTGGCGCCTGGAGCGCCTTCTCGACATCGTTCTCATCGATGCCTTGGATCCCTTCGGCGGCGATGCGCTCCTTCCTCTCGGACGCCTTCGTGAGCCGGTCCGCGAGCTGGCCCGCGCCGACCTCATCGTGCTCACTCGGGCCGAGCCCGGACTGCCGCTTGCCGGGATCGAGGCGCGCCTGCGCGCCGTCAACTCACGGGCTCCGATCATTCGGTGCCGCGTAACGCCGCTCGGCTGGGTGCACCTGCGCACGGGCGCCCTCGAGCCGCCGGAGCGGTGGAGGGACGGCGCGGCCGCGGCTTTCTGCGGACTGGCCAATCCCAGCTCCTTCTGGCGCACGCTGCGCAGCCTGGGATGCCGGCCGCTGCTTCGCTGGGAATTCCGGGACCACCACTCCTACCGGCCCCGCGAGCTTCGGCGGGTGGCAGCGGAAGCGTGCAGTCGGGGCGCCCAGGCGCTTCTCACCACGGAAAAGGACGCGGTGAACCTGCCCGATGAGGCCGCGGCGCTGGTCTCGCCGCTCGAGCTCTATTGGTTGCGGATCGGCCTCGAGATCGAAGAGGAGCCACGTTTGCTTGCCTGGATCGACGAGCGCCTCCGTAGGGGCGCCCGTCCGGCGCCCGCGGCCTCCACGGCCGCCCGCCGCGACACGTCATACTGAGGAAGGAGCACGACTTCGATGCGAAACGACGACCGCCGGCGAGGCTTCTCGCTGATCGAGCTTCTGATCGTGATTGCGATCATCCTCATCATCGCCGCCATCGCGGTGCCGAAGTTGGACAAGGCGCGAATGCACACGCAAGAGATGGCCGCCATCCAGCAGATCCGCACCATCCACACGGCGCAGACGCAGTACTACTCCCAGTTCGGCCGCTACGCCAAGACGCTCGAAGAACTCGGCCCGCCGGCCAGCGGGGCGCCCGGTCCAGCGGCGGCGGATCTCATTCCCGGCGACTTGGCCAAGGGCGAAAAGAGCGGCTACCGCTTCATCCTCCAGGCCACTGCCACCGGCTACACCATCAACGCGAATCCGGTGGTTTACAACAGCACCGGACGGAGAAGCTTTTATTCGGACCAAACTCTTGTGGTGCGCGAGAACTGGGGCCAGGAGCCGGCCGACGCCAATAGCCCGGAGATCAAGTAATTGATCTGGCTCTGGGTTGGGTTGGGAAGCGCTCAGCAAAGCGGCATGCGACAGAAGGCGCGCATCGGCCGCGCCCAGACGCCGATTGCATTCGGCCAACATTCTGCGCCTTTCCGAGGACCTGCCGATCGTGGTGGAGATTGTCGACAGCCAGGAGAAGATCGACCAGTTCCTGCCGGTGCTCGACCGGATGATGGGCTGCGGCCTGGTGACGCTCGAAAAGGTTACCGTGCTTCAATACGGCGAAGGAGCCGGTGAAAAACGCTGAGGAGGGTTACGGGATGCTGAAGATGCGACGAGGGGACCAGGTTGTGGCGGCGCTGTGCTTTTTTGCCGCGCTGGCGGGCTGCCGCAGGCAGGAGCCCTTCCCGGTCGCCGACGTGCGGCCGGCGCTTGCCACCGAGGCGGTCACCGACGATCCGGACGACCCCGCCGTCTGGTATTACCCGGCGGACCCAGCGCGCAGCCTGATCGTCGGAACCAACAAAGCGGAGGCGCCGCGCGGCGCGCTGGCGGTCTACGGGCTCGACGGCAAGCTGCGCCAGACCATCGACGGCTTGGACCGGCCCAACAACGTCGACGTCGAATACGGCTTGGCGCTCGCCGGCCGCCCCGTCGACATCGCCGTCGTCACCGAGCGCCACCGGAGCCGCCTGCGCATCTACCGGATCGACGCCGAGGCCGGCCGGCTGATCGAGTTGCCGCCCTCGGGCGGCGTCCCGGTCTTCGAAGGCGAGCAAGGCGACTTTGCCGCACCCATGGGCATCGGGCTCTACCGGCGGCCGCATGACGGGGTGATCTTCGCCATTGTCAGCCGCAAGAGCGGACCGAAGGAAGGTTACCTGTGGCAGTATCGGCTCGAAGACGACGGCACCGGGGCAGTCCGCGCCGTCAAGGTCCGTGCCTTCGGCCGCTTCAGCGGTCGGGGAGAGATCGAAGCCGTCGCCGTAGACGACGAGCTCGGCTATGTGTACTATGCCGACGAAGGGGATGGAATCCATAAATGGCATGCCGACCCGGATCATCCGGAGGCGGGGCGCGAACTGGCTCACTTTGGCCGAGAAGGCTACAGCGGCGATCGAGAGGGCATCGGCATCTACGCGCGCGAGGACGGAACCGGCTACGTGATTTCGACCGACCAGGTGGAAGGCAACAGCCGCTACTTGATCTACCGGCGCGAGGGCCGGCCCGGCGACCCGCACGATCACAGCGAACTCGTGAAAGCGGTACGGGGAGGCGCCGACTCGACCGACGGCATCGAGGTCACCTCCGCCGCCCTAGGGCCGCGCTTCCCGAACGGCCTGCTGGTGGCGATGAACTCCTCCGGCAGGAACTTTCTCATTTACGCGTGGGAGGAGATCGCTCGGGCGGGCACGCCGCCACTCGTTGCCGGCCGCTGAGCGTGTGGCGCGCTATGGGCGCTTTGGCGGCGACGCCTTCTCAGGGCTTCCACCGACCAGCACGCGGATCGAGATGAGGCGGTTGATCGGCATCACGCGCAGTCGGAACTCGGAGGCGCCCGCTCCGGCCGACGCGGCGGCGCGCACGAGAATTCGCGTCTGTTCGTTCGCTTTGAGCTCAGCCCTCTCCAGCTTCGCTTCGAAGCCCGCCTGGACAGGCAGCTCGAGTTCGAGCGTCACCGGGCCGGGCATGCGGTTTGTCACCAGGACCTCCCCGGCGCCGCCCGGGCTCAAGCGCACTTCCGTGCGGTCAACCGAAACCTGTCCTTGAATCTCTTCCACGCTCGGCAGCCTTCTCAGCATGGCGAACGGATGGTCCGAGCTGCCGCCGGGCCCCGGCTTCATGACGCCGAACGGCGTCTGGCGGCCTTGCGCCGGCGGCTCGACGTACCACCACCACTCGCCGCCGTCGAGCCTCCACAGCGTGGTGACGGGCACGCGCGCCTCCGCCGAGGGAAACCCGGGCATGGCGAAATCGGTGATTACGGCGGTGACCACGCGCGCCCTGGTGAAATTCTCCGAGTAGTTGATGCGGATGATCTCGAAGCCCTTGTAGCGGGTCTTCTCGGCGGCGAAGTAGGCGTCCTTGCTGTCTTCGTGCACCACGCTGTCGGCGAGCCGGAACTTGCCGTCGACATGCGCCTGGTAGAAGAGGCGCACGCGCTCGCGCAGCGCCGCGTCCACGTCCGGCGGGGCCTTCTCGAACAGCTCCGCCGGAGCCTGAGCCAGAAGTCCCGCCGCAAGCAAGACGACCGCAAGTAGACGCATCAAGGCCATCCCTTCGATTTTAGCGGCCCTCAGTTGCCGAGCGGCGTGAGGGAGATGTTGCGAAAGTGGATGAGCGCCCCTTCCGACTGGAGCGAGATGGCGCCGCGACGCTCGCTGGCCCGGGTGGCGTGATTCACCAGCTCGCCGTTCACCCAAACTTTGATCTCGTCTCCGCGGCATTCGATCTCCATCCGGTTCCATTCTCCGATCGGCCTCTCCGAGCCGTCCGTCAAATTGATATGACGGCGCCCTTGCCGCCGCGTTTCGGCATTCTCCACCTCGATGGTGGTGCCGATGACCCAGAAATCGCCCGCATTATCTCGCGCAAGCTGGACCTCGATCGACTTCGGCCAGGGCCCAAGTGCATTCGGCGTCGTCGTGTGCACCAGCACGCCGCTGTTGCCGCCCTCGGTGCCCGCCGGCCAGCGCCATTCCAGGCTCAGGCGGTAGTTCTCGTACTCCTTCTCGGTGCGGATGTAGCCGACGGGCTTACCCCGGCAAACGAGCACACCGTCTTCGACGCTCCAGACCGCCGACATCGGGGTCGCCGTGTCCTGACGTTTGGCTTCGCCATCCCAAAGATAGTGCGTCCAGCCGGCGAGGTCCTTGCCGTTGAACAGTGCGATGGGCTTGTCGGCGGCGCCGGCCGCGCCGAGCCCGACCGACAACAGCCAGGCGAGCGAACCCGCCAGAAATCTTGTTCTTGGCATGAGCACTCCTTTCCTCTCCTCAGGGAATGTCGCGTTCCGTTTCGATGATAATCGTCGGATCGAGCGGATAGCGGCCCGTCCGCTCGCCGTAGACGGCCAGACCGCCGCCGGGAACCTCAAAGATGACTCGCACCAGAGGGCGCCGTCGCAGGTTCTCGAGAAAACCCTCCAGGCCCGCCAGCATCAACTCGCCGCGCACCAGGTAGCCGTAGCTGCCGTGATGGAAACCGGCCTGGTGCGAGAGCACGCCGTGGGCGTCGGCCGGGTCGTCGGCCAGTTGGATCGGCTCCAGGCGGTGGCCGTTCACGATGATGTTCACCGTAGCGGGGTGTTTGACCGCATCCGTCTGCGGATAGTCGAGCAGCGTCATCTCCTGCGGCCAGGCCAGCTTTTCGTCCCGCGCCTTGGCGGCGAGTTCGGCGAGCAGGCCGAGCCGCATGGGGCGGGCTTCAATCACTTCCGGCGGCACCTCAAACTGGTACTCGACCATGCCCGAGCCGTGGAACCACAGCTTGGGATGATCCCGGCGGCGGGTCAGGCGGTTCGGCGCTCCAGGGCCGCTCCAGTAAGCCGCGTGCACTTCGAGCGGCGTCCGTCGGAGCACCACGCGGCGAGCGTCCAAACGCTCCGGTTCCGCCCGCCCGGCGCCGCCGACCGGCCGCTTGCGCCAGGCGATGACATTGACGAAATTGGCAGCCAGGCGCTTGCCCGCGCCGTCTACCAGCTCCATGGTCAGCGCGCCCGTGAAGCTTCGGTCCTTGGGCAAGGTCGCCAGGAGCGGTTTCTGGGCCGTGACCCGGTAGCGAGCCCAACTCACCGGACGGGCGTCCAGCTCGACGCGGACGTCCCGGCCCAGATCGTCGACGCCCACCAACCGAGGCTTCACGTACACCTCGCCGTCGCGATCCGAGAAATGGCTGACGAAGATCGGCACCTCGACGTCGGCGCCCGGCTCGGTCACAATGGCGGGCGGGGCGTCGAAGCCGACGAAATCCTCCCCCTGCAAATCGGCGACGGTCATACCCTCGACGAAGGCGTCATAGCCGAACTCCTTGGGCGAACGGTCGTAATTGACCAGGCCGTTGTGCTCGAATTCGACATCGGTGAGCTCGGTGTAGATGTAGCCCTGGATCTTTTCGTGCTTGCGCAGCAGGGTCGTCAGGTAACGGAAGCCCCAGGAGATGTCGCGATCCCCGCCGGTAGCCGACACCGCGCCGTATTCGGAGTTGACGAGCGGCGCCGTGTCCTGCTTGTAGCCCGGCGCGAAGTTGAAGCTCGATCCCGGGTAGGTGTTGCGCACCACCTCCTCGATGTGCGCTCGCGCCTTCTCGTAATCGTCGATGTAGAAGTGCCAGGAGTTGATGTCGGTGATCACATGGTCGTAGCGGTTGGGCGAATTGTCTTCGACCAGGCGCGTCGGATCGAGCTCCTTCGCCGTGCGGAACATCGACTTGACCCATTCCTGAATGTCGGGCCGCTGCTTGTACTCGTTGCCGCCAATGCCCCAGGTCTCGTTGAACAGCACCCAGGCGAAGATGGAGGGATGATTGCGGTCCCGCGCGATGGCCGCTCGCATCGTGCTCTCCCAAGCCGCCCGGGCGCGGTCGCTGTACTCCCAAGTGCAGGGCATGTCCTGCATGATGAGCAGGCCCAGCTTGTCGGCCCAGTAGAGGCGGCGGGGTTCGTCGATCTTGATGTGGATGCGCAGCGCGTTGAGCCCCAGACGCTTGGCGATCTCCATGTCGCGGCGCAAGAACTCGTCGCTTGGCGCCGTGTGGATGCCGTCGGGATTGAACGACTGATCGAGCGCCCCGCGAAGGTAGACCGGCTTGCCGTTGAGCAGGATCGATTCGTGCTTGAGATCGCCGGCGAAGCCGCGGCCGACGGTGCGCAGACCGAAGTAGGTCTTGACACGATCGACGGCGCCGTCGGCGCCGCTGACCTCGACGTAGAGGTCATACAGATGCGGGCTTTCAGGCGACCAGAGCCTCGGCTCCCGGACGGGCAAAGTCGCCGTGAAGCGCGCCTCGCCCTGACTGAGCTCGACGTCGCCCTCGGCGGCCTGGACGGTCGGGTCGGGGCTCGAGATCCGCAGCCGCGCCCGGCCGTCCGGCCCGCGGAGCAGGGCTTCGACGGCGAGCGACCAGGCGCCGCCCTCGTTGCGCGGCACCAGCACCAGGTCCTCCAGATACGTGGCCGGCCGCGCCTCCAGCCAAACCGTCTGCCAGATACCGCTCGTGAAGGTGTACCAGGCGGCGACCTGCTTGCCGGTAGGCAGGTGGCGGTCCGTCGGGTCGAAAGCGCGGACGACGAGCGTGGCGGAGCCGCCCGGCGGCAGATGCTCGGTGATGTCAAAGGCGAACGGCGTGTAGCCTCCCTCGTGCCGGCCGATGAACTTGCCGTCCAGCCAGACCTGCGCCTCCCAATCCACCGCCTCGAAACGCAGCCAGACCCGCCGGCCGCGCCAGGCGCGCGGCGCAGAGATCTTTCGGCGGTACCAGCCGATCTGATTGCCGCTCGTGTCGGCGATGCCGGAGAGTTTGCTCTCCCAGCAGAACGGAACGACAATCCTGCGGTCGAAGACCACCCCCGGCCGCTGCCAGTTCTGAACGAGACCGAGATCGAGCGGATCGAACCGAAACTCCCACTCGCCGTTCAGGTTCCGCCATTCGGCGCGCTCGAAATCGGGCCGCGGGTGTTCGGCGCGAGGCACGGGCGCCTTCCGGCAGGCGACCGGCGCAAGCGACAGCAACAAGACGAGGATCAGGCGGTGCGACAACATGGCCATCTGCAAGTATGTCAGGCTTGTCGGGCCTTGCGCTTCAGTGATCGCGGTCAATGACCAGCTCGACGACGGCGGCCAGGGCGCGCTGCGCCGGCGAGACGGGAAAGCTGCGGATGATCGAGCGGGCCTGCTCGGTGAACGTCTGGGCCCGGCCGAGCGCCCGCTCGATGCCGTTGCGCCGCTCGATGAAATCCAGGATCTTGGAGAACGGCACCCGCTCGTAGCTGTTGTCGCGCAACACCGTCTCCACCAGCCGGCGCTCCTCCGGAGCGGCCTCCTCGAGCGCGTAAATCAGCGGCAGGGTCACCTTGCCTTCCCGGAGATCGTTGCCCACCGGTTTTCCCAAGACCGCCTCACGCGAAGTGAAGTCCAGCACGTCGTCCACGAGCTGGAAGGCCATGCCCAGGTGCCAGCCGAACTCGGCCAGGCGCGATTCAGCGGTCTCGTCGGCGCCCCCGGCGAGCGCTCCGAGGCGTGCACAAGCCGAAAACAGGCTCGCCGTCTTGCGGTCGACCAGCTCCTCGTATTCAGCCTGGGTGATGTCGATGCGGCCCAGCCGCTCCAACTGGATCAGCTCGCCCTCGACCATCAGTTGCGTCAGCGCAATGAGGATGTCCAGAAACTGGAAGTTGCGCAGCCGGAGCGCCACCTGAAAGGCCTGCATGTAGAGCCAATCGCCGGCCAGCACGCAGGTGAGGTTGCCCCAGATCATGTTGGTGGAGGGCTTGCCCCGGCGCGTTTCGGCGACGTCGATGACGTCATCATGCACCAGCGTCGCCGTATGGATCATCTCAACCACGGTGGCTAGCCGGAGCGCCAGATCGTCGACCCTGCCCATCAGCCGCGCCGTCAACAGCACCAGCATCGGCCTCAGGCGCTTGCCCCCGCTCGACTGCAAGTAGCGGCCGATGTCGGTCACCGTGGAGACCGAGGCGGTGGATTCGCGGGCGATCTCGCGCTCGACCAGCTCGAGATCGTCATGCACCAGCTCGAAGATCTCCCGCGCCGTCATCGACTGCCCACGCCTGTCGCGTCCCATGAGAGTGGTTTCAGTTTACTGACACCAATTCCCGTCAGGCGAACACAGCCGGTCGAAGTTCCGCGAGGTCTCCGCAGCCAGAAGCTCGAGCGGCTCGCCGCGCAATTCCGCCAGTTTTCGCGCCGTTTCCAGCACCCAGGCCGGCTCGTTCCGCTTGCCCCGGTGGGGGGACGGGGCAAGGTAGGGCGCATCGGTTTCAACGAGCAGGCGCGAAAGCGGTACGAGCCGCGCCGCCTCGCGCACTTGCGCCGCCTTGGGAAAAGTGACGATGCCGGCAAAGCTCAAAAAAAAGCCGAGCTCGAGGGCGCGCCGGGCCTCCTCCGGCCCCCCGGAAAAGCAATGCATGACCGCTCGGAGACCGGCCGCCACGGCATGCCGCTCAAGCAGGGCGATCGTGTCATCCCAGGCCTCACGGGTATGAATGACCACCGGTTTGCCGAGCTCGGCCGCCAGCCGCAACTGTTCGAGGAAGACCTCGCGCTGCCGCTCCGGCGGCGAGAAGTTGTAGTGGTAATCCAGTCCGATCTCTCCCACCGCTACGACTTTTGGATGCCTGGCGATCGCCCGGAGATGGTCAAAGTCGGCCGGCCTGGCTTTGGCGGCGTCGTGCGGGTGGATGCCCACGCTGGCCAGCACCGGCGGATACCGCTCGGCGAGACGGATCGCCGCCTCGAGATCCGGCGGACCGTCGCCCGTGCCGATGGCCAGCATCCGCGCGACGCCGGCCTCCAGAGCGCGCTCGATCACCTGCTCGCGGTCGATGTCAAATTGCCGGTCATCGAGGTGGCAGTGCGAGTCGGTCAGCTTCATGAGAGGCGCACGCCGGCCGGCACATCCTCGAGGAACCCGACCAGGACCGGCTTGCCGCCCTCGGGAGTGGCCGCGACAATCATCCCGTTGGATTCGATGCCGCGGAGCTTGCGGGGCTCCAGGTTGGCCACGATGACCACCTTGCGGCCGGGGAGGCTCTCCGGCGCATACGCCTCGGCGATGCCGGCGACGATCGTGCGCGGCTCAGGTTCGCCGATATCGACCTTCAGATGCAGCAGCTTGTCGGAGCCTTTCACTCGCTCGGCGAAACGCACCTCCCCTACGCGCAGGTCGACACGAGCGAACTCCTCGATGCTGATGCGCCTGCTTGGCGGCGGGACCGGTTCGGAGGGCTTGGGCGCAAACAGGGCCGCCTGACGAGCCGTCTCCTGCGCCTCCAATTCCCGCATCCGCTCGATCGCCTTGTCCGCCTCGATGCGCGGAAACAGCGCCTGAGGGGTCTTGATGAGCTGGCCGGCCGGCAACCGGCCCCACTCAAGCTCGCCCAACCGGACGCTGTCGAGCGGCGCCTGCATGCCGAGCCAATCCCAGATCCTCTCCGCCGACTGGGGGATGACGGGCCAGAGCAGCACGGCGGCCACGCGCAGAGCCTCCGCGGCCGTGTACAGAATCGAATCGAGCCGCTGAGGGGCCCCTTGCTCGGAACTGCGCGCCAGCTTCCAGGGCGCCTCCTCGACCAGAAAGCGATCGATGGCGGCAAGCAGCGACCAGATGACCTCAAGCGCCCGCGAGAATTCGAACGCCTCAAAATGGGCGACCGCGGCGCGGATGGCGGTCTGGGCCGTCTGGGCGATATCGGGCCGGAGGCCCGCCGCCGGCGCCGGGATGCGCCCCGCTCGGTACTGTTGAATCATGGTGAGGGTTCGACTGGTCAGGTTGCCGAGTCCGTTGGCCAGGTCCGCATTGTAGCGGCCGACCAGGGCGTCGTAGCTGAAGTTGCCGTCCTGGCCGAAGACGATCTCCCGGAGCAGGAAGTAGCGCAGCGCGTCGATCCCCATCACCTGCTGGATCGGCGTCGCCCGGACGATGTTGCCTTTGGACTTGCTCATCTTGTCTTCCTGAAACAGGAGCCAGCCGTGGGCAAAGATGCGCTTGGGCAACGGCCAGCCGGCGGCCATCAGAAAGGCGGGCCAGTAGACGGCGTGAAAGCGGACGATCTCCTTGCCGATCAGGTGCAGGTCGGCAGGCCAGAGGTCCTCGCCGTCGACGGCGCTCACATAGGTGGTGAGCGCGTCGAACCAGACGTAGAAGACGTGCCGCTCCTCGCCGGGCACCGGGATGCCCCACTTGATATTGGTCCGGGTGATGGAGAGGTCGCTTAAGCCCTGCTTGACGAACGAAATCACCTCATTGCGGCGCGTCTCCGGCTGGATGAATTCCGGCTGGCGCTCGTAGAGCTCCAGCAGGCGCTCTTCGAAGGCCGAGAGCCGGAAAAAATAGTTCTCCTCGGTGACGGTCTCCGTCGGGCGGCCGCATTCCGGGCAGGGGTCGCCCGGCTTGGCCTCGGTCACGTAGAGATTGTCGTGGATGCAGTATTGGCCCCGGTACTCCCCCTTGTAGACGTAGCCGTTGAGGCGGCAGGCTTCAAACAGCTCGGCCACCTTCCGGTGATGGCGCAGATCGGAGGTGCGCATAAAGCGGTCGATGCTCAAGCCGAGCCTGCGCCACTGCTGTTCGAATTCGCGCGCGATGACGGCGACGAACTCCGCCGGGGGCTTGCCGGCGCGCGCGGCGGCCCGCTCGACGTTGACGCCGTGTTCGTCGCTGCCCGTGGTGAGCACGGCGCGGTAGCCCTGCATCGTTTTCAGGCGTTTGATCAGATCGGCGACGATCGTCGTATAGGCGTGCCCGATATGCGGCGCGGCGTTGACGTAGTAGATCGGAGTCGTCAGGTAGTACTTCATCGGCTGTCTTTCAGGTAGGCGGCGGTGGCCTCAGCCAGAATCTGCTTGAGCGGCGCCCCGGTGGCGAGCGCCAGTCGCCGGCAATCCTCGTACTCGGGAGCGAACTGGCCGCGGTCGGAGACCTTGACGCGAACCGGGCCCGCCGAGGTGCGCACCTCGACGAAGCGGCGAGCCGCGAGGCGGCGTTCGGCGGCGAACAGGCGCAGGCCCAAGGTCGAGGTCTCGCGCAGCACCAGCTCGGCCAGCGCCTCGCGGTCCTCGGGCCGGGCGACGACCCGCAACAGGGTCCCCGGCCGGTTCTTCTTCATCAGCAGCGGCGAGAGGCTCACGTCGAGGGCGCCGGCCTCGAGGAGCCGCTCCATGGCGTAGCCGAGCACCTCGGGCGTCGAGTCGTCGATGTTGGCCTCCAGAATCACGACCGAGACCGCCTCCTCGGCGGCCGTGGCGTCGCCCAAGAGCACGCGGAGGACGTTCGCCTGCTCGGGAAAATCGGCGTCGCCGGCGCCGTAGCCGGTCGAGCCCAGCCGCAGCGGCGGCAAAGGGCCGAACTGGCGCGCCAGCGTGGCCACGATGGCGGCGCCGGTCGGCGTCGTGAGCTCCATCTGGGGACCGATAGAGTAGACCGGCTTGCCTTCGAGCAACCGGGCGGTGGCGGGCGCCGGAACCGGCAGCCGGCCGTGCTCGGTGACCACCGTCCCCCCGCCCACGTTGATCGGGGAACAGTAAACTTCTTCGACGCCCAAAAGCTCCAGGGCGACGCAGGCGCCGACGATGTCGGCGATCGAGTCGGCCGCGCCCACCTCATGGAAGTGAACCTTCTCGACGGTAACGCCGTGCACGGCGGCCTCGGCCTCCCCGAGCCGCTCGAAGATCGAGCGGGCGTTTTGAGCCGCCCTCGCGGGCAGGCCGGCGGCATCGATCAGGCGCAGAATGTGGGAAAGGTGGCGGTGGCGCTCCCCCTCGGGCGGCCGCACGCGGAATTTCGTCGCCGCAATGCCGCGGCGCCGGGTCCGCTCGATCTCGTACGCGGCGCCGGTGCCGAGCGAGCGCAGGGCTTCGACCAGCGCAGATCGGTCGGCGCCGGCGTCGATCAGCGCACCGACGGTCATGTCGCCGCTGATACCCGAAAAGGCATCGAAGTAGCAGATTCTCATGAGATCAGCCTGGGCAGAAGCTCGCCCGCCTTGCCCCGAAGCGAGCAGTCCAACCATTCCGAATAGGGTGTCGGTTCGAGGTTGACCTCGATGACGCGGGCGCCGGAGCGCTTGGCCAGGGGAACCAAACTTGCGGCCGGATAGACGAGGGCGGAGGTGCCGACCGCGAGCAACAGCTCGGCCTCGGCCACCGCTCGCTCGGCCTCTTGCCAGACGCGGGCCGGCAGCAGTTCGCCGAACCAGACCACCGCGGGCCGCAGGAGGCCGCCGCAGGTGCAGCGGGGCGGCATGCGGTCAAACGAGAGCCGCTCGTCGCGCTGCTCGGCGCCGCAGCTGGTGCATCGCACCTCCCAGATGTCGCCATGGAGTTTCAGGACTGCCCGGCTGCCGGCCCTCTCGTGCAGGCCGTCGACGTTCTGCGTCACCAGGAGGAAACGCGGCGCCCGCTGCTCGAGCCGCGCCAGGGCATAGTGGCCGGGGTTGGGCTCGGCGCGCGCGATCAGCCCGCGGCGCCACAGATACCACTCCCAGACAAGCTTCGGATCGCGAGCGAAGGCTTCGGGCGTCGCCAGCTCCTCGGGCCGGAAGCTCCTCCACAAGCCGCCGGCGCCCCGAAAGGTGGGGATGCCGCTTTCGGCCGAAATCCCCGCGCCGGTCAGGGCCACCACGGTGGAGGCACTTTGGATCCATGCCCGCGCCTGTTCCACGAAATCTCATTATGCAATAGGGAAACGGCGGCGCCGCTTCGGACGCCCCGGCCTGCCCTCAACTGCCGAGTGCGGCTGAAATGCGGCGGAAGCGCTCGACATTTTCGGCGATCTGGTCCGTAAAGCGCGGGTACATGCCGATGATCATGCCGTCGTTGGGCTTCGTGTTGCGGAGGACGAACTCGAAAGCCTCGTCGATCTGTTTGGGCGAATCCACCAGGCGGCCCGCCGCCAGGACCTTATAGACGAGGCAGACCTTCTTCGTCTTGCGGATCGCGGCGCACATCCGCGGCGGATCCTCCGGCAGATAGACCTCCCCGATCGGCCGCCTCCCCAGAATCTTGCGGAACTCTTCGGGGGTGCGCGTGATGTAGTAAAGCGAGGCCATATAGAAATCCGCCTCCCAGTTCTCCTCCTCGGCCTGCTCCAGAAACGCCGGATCATGCGTCGACAGCCCGGCCAGGACGCCGGCGTCGCGCACCCGCTTCAGAAAGTCGCGAATCTCGGCCGTTTGGCCGGCGCGCCGCTTGCGTTCGGCCGAGCCGCCGTGGTGGGCGATGCCGATGGGGCCGAGTTTCGCCACCTGCCGCACGAGCGCCGGGTCCTCTTCAAGCTCGCGGTGGCTCAGCAGGATCCACTGGATCGTGCCGCCGAGCTCGCGGTAGCGTTCGAGATCCCCCATGCCGCGCTCGTGGTGTGAAAACTGCCAGGTATTGATGCCCAGGCGTTCGCATCGCGCCAGGATCTCGCAGACGCGCTCGCGGTTGGCCCACTCCATCATGTGATTGCTGAGAATTCGGTTGAAGTGGGAGTAGCCATGGAACGGGTTGGCGCCGATGATCAGCCGCGAGACGGAGAACTTCCCCAACTGGAGCTGGGGCAGGTCGGCGCCGGTTGGCGGCGTGATCAACTTGCCGGAAACCTCAAGCGGGCCCTGAGCGGCGCGGGCCTCGGCCTCCGCATCACATGCCGACGCTAGACCGGCAACGGCCGCCCACTGAAGGATTTCTCTTCTTCGCCTGCGCATATGCACCCCCTCGCCTTGTTCAATCGCACTGGAGAATGCTCTGTCCAGGCAGGGGGTAGGCTGGCGCGGGGCCGCTAGAGGCCGGCGCCGGGAACGCTCTCAGGCGCTGAAGCTCTGGCCGCAGCCGCAGGTGGTGCGGACGTTCGGGTTGGTGAACTTGAACCCGGAGCCCTCGAGCGTCTCCACGTAGTCGACCTCGGCGCCGTCCAGGTACAACATGCTGGCCTGGTCGATGAAAACCTTCAGGCCGTCATAGTTGTAGGTTTTATCCAGAAGCTGGGCAGTGTTCTCGAAGGCCATCGAGTATTGGAAGCCCGAGCAGCCCCCACCGACGACGGCGATTCTCAGGCCCGCCGGTTTGGGATCCTGCATCTCAAGGATCTCTTTGACCTTTTCCACAGCCCTGGGTGTCATCCGAAGCATGGGTTTCTCCACCTCCTCGTGGGCACTACCCTTTCTCATTCCATTGTACGATTGCGCCTCTGCGGCGCTACTCTCAACGAGATTCCGCTCGCAGGCGCAAGGTCGCAAGAATCTGCTATGTTGATCGAGGATCCGACCCGGCGGCCATTCCGGCAAGCTGCCTGAAACCAGGCGGATCCGGGTTACGTCGCACCGGATGAATGACCAGCGTGACGACGGCGCTTCCGTTTCCGGCAGCCGGAGAGCAAACTCGGACCAGCCAAAGAGTGAACGCGAACGGCTCCCAAGAGGCGGCCCTCGTCCGGAGGGTGCAGGCGGGCGACGAAAGGGCGTTCCGCGAGATCGTCGATCGGTATCAATCCAAAGTCCTATCAATCATCTACGGGATTCTGAAAAATCGCAATGACGCCGAGGACATCGCTCAGCAGGTTTTCGCCAAGATCTATTTTTCGATCGGCAGCTTCGACTTCCGTAGCAGCCTGCTGACCTGGATCTACAAGATCACCGTCAACGAGTGCTACGACTATCTGCGCAAAAAGCGGGTGCGCAAGCTGGTCTACGAAAGCGATTTCACCGAGGAGGATGCGCTGCGGATGATGAACAGCGAGCAGCCGGCCGAGCAGGTCCGCGCCGTCGACACGCTGCTTGCCGAACGCGACCTGGTGATGAAGCTGCTCGAGAAGATCAGCGAGGAGGAGCGCACTCTCATCCTGCTCAAAGAGGTCGAAGGGCACTCGGTCGAGGAGCTGGCCCAAATGACCGGGTTGAACCAGAATACAATTAAAGTGAAGTTGTTCCGGGCCAGGCAAAAGCTGCTGCGCGCAGCCGGGCGGCTGATGCGCCGCAGAGGAATGGGACTGGCGCTGTGAAGAGTTCGGCGCCGGCTACTGCGTTTCAGCAAGCGGGCAAAAGACCCGCACAACGACGTGGCGGTTAGTTTTTGAGGGAAGAAACGATGCATCAGCCCATCAAGGAACGCCTCGAGCAGTATCTGGGCGGGACAGAGGGCGCCGAGGGTGTCCGGGCGATCGAGTCGCACCTGGCCACCTGTCGGGAGTGCGCGCTCGAAGTGGACCAGATGCGGAGGCAGGCGGCATCTCTGCGCCTGCTCCGGCCCGACGCCGTCCTCGAGCCGGGACCGGGCTTTTACGCCCGTGTCTGGGAACGGATCGAGGCTCAGCGGTCGAGCTCGATCTGGAACCTGTTGGTTGAACCCGCTCTGGCCAAGCGACTGGCCTACGCCTCACTGGGGCTGCTGGTTCTGCTGAGCGCGCTGGCGGTTTCGCTCGACACCGAGCCGGCGGTTCCCTCCACGGCGCCGGAGATCTTCATCATCGCCGACGATCCCATCGGCCCGCCGCTTGGCGCCAACCCTGTTCAGGACCGTGATGTGGTCCTGGTGAACCTGGCCACCTACGAGCACTGAACGGGGACTTATGGCGGCGCCGTTGCGTCCCGGCTGGCGCAATCCGCGGATCTGGTTGATTCTGCTGTCGGTGTTCCTGTGCGGTTCCCTGGCCGGAGCGCTGGCGTTTCGCTACGGACTCCAGAATCCCGTTCAGCCGACCGCTCCCTACTGGAGCGAGGCGGGCAAAGAGATCGCCTTCGAGCGGCTCAAACGAGAGCTCGACCTCACCGAGAAACAGGCGCAGGAGATCGCGCAGATCCTGGACGATTTCACCAAGTACATGCACAGCATCCAAGCACAAATGGATGCGGTGCGCGCCGACGGAAAGCGCCGCATCCTGAGCGTGCTCGACGAGCGCCAGAAGAAAAAGTTCCACGAGATGCTGAGCGGCCTCTCGGACCGAAAAGGGCGTTGACGCCGGCCGGCGCAACGGCGGCCGGCTCAGGCGGCGCTACCATAAAAACAAGTCGGCCATGCCTTTCGCCTCCATCCCCGAAGCCCTTGAAGATATCCGCGCCGGCAAGATGGTGGTCGTCGTCGACGACGAGGACCGCGAAAACGAAGGGGATCTGACGCTGGCGGCGGAGAAAGTCACCCCGGAGGCGATCAACTTCATGGCCAAATACGGCCGGGGTCTGATCTGCCTGGCGCTCACCGAAGAGCGCTGTGATCAGCTCCAACTTCGTCCCATGTCGCCGGCCAACACCACGCGGTTCGGGACCGCCTTCTGCGAGGCGATCGACGCTCGCGACGGCATCACCACGGGCATCTCCGCGGCAGACCGTGCGCGGACCATCCGCGTCGCCATGGACCCGGCGGCGCGCCCGCAGGATCTGGCCCGCCCCGGGCATGTCTTCCCTTTGCGGGCCAGGGCGGGCGGGGTGCTGGTGCGCGCCGGGCAGACCGAGGCCGCGGTCGATCTGGCCCGGCTGGCCGGACTGGCTCCGGGCGGAGTTATCTGCGAGATCATGAACGACGACGGCACGATGGCCCGCGTGCCCGAGCTCGAAGAGTTCTGCGCCCGCCACGGGCTGAAGCTCATCTCCGTGGCCGATCTCATCCGCTACCGGCTCGAGCATGAGCGCATCGTGCGGCGCAAGGCCGAAGGCCGCCTGCGCACGCCCTACGGCGAGTTCCGCACGATCGCCTACGCCACCAGCATCGACAACGAGATGCATATGGCGCTCGTGATGGGCAGCGTCGCCGACCGCCCGGTGGTTTCCGTTCGCATGCACACGCGCTGCGTCTTTGGCGACGTCTTCGGCTCCACCGAATGCGATTGCGGGCGCATCCTTCACGCCTCCCTGCGCCGGATCGCCGAAGAGGGCGCCGGCGTGCTGGTCTATCTGCACCAGAGCGGACCGGGAGTCCAGATCGTCCGCAGGGGCACGGAGCCGGAGGAGCTGCCCGAGCTGGTTTCGCACGGCCGCCGGTTCATGCACTACGCCACGCCCGACGGCCGGCGTCTGTTGCAATATGAGAGCGGCATCGGGGCGCAGATTCTCTCCGACCTCGGCCTGCGCCGAATCCGGCTGCTCACGAATCATCCGCGCAAGATTGTGGCGCTTGAGGCTTTCGGCATCGAGATTGCCGAGCAAGTGCCGGTGAAATAGGCGGAACTCCGCCGGAGGATCGGCTCGTATAAAAGGCAGGTGACGAAAATGGCAAAGTGGAATTGGCTTCCGGTTCTGGCGCTCGGGCTCGCGACCGCTCCCGCGATCAGATCCGCCGATTTGGCGCTGATGAGTCTCGTGCCGCCCGACGCCCAGCTCGTCTTCGGCGTTCAGGTCGAGCAAAGCCGGTACTCGCCCTTCGGCCAGTTTCTTCTGGCCCGCTTGGAGAAGGCCGACGGCGATCTGAAAGAGTTCATCGCCCTGACGGGCTTCGACCCCCGGCGTGATATCCGGGAGATCGTGGGCGGCGGCCGCGGCGACGGCAGGCGCGGACTGGTGTGCGTCCGCGGCCGATTCGACGTCCCCCGAATTCTGGCCGCCCTCGCGCGGGAGAGCCTCGCGCCAACGCAATATCGGGGAGTGACGCTGGTTTCAGGCAAGGAGGCGGCGACCGGCATCGCTTTCCTCGACAGCACGCTGGCGGTGGCCGGCGAGCGGGAGCTCGTGCGCCTTGCCATCGACCGCTGGCTGGACCGGGCAACGCCACCGGCCGACCTTGCCGCGCGCGCGGCCGAGGCGAGTTCCCGCTACGACGTCTGGATCGTCACGGCCGCCTGGCCGGCCGAGCTGGCCGGCCGACTGCCCCCGGAAAGCGGCGGCGCAGCCGTGCAGGGCGATCTCGTGCGCGCCATCGAGCAGATGAGTGGCGGGGTGAAGTTCGGCGCCGAGGTCACCATCGCCGGCGAATCGGTGCTGAAGACCGACAAGGACGCCGCCGCGCTGGCCGACGTGGTCCGCTTCCTGGCGAGCTTCCTTGTGATGCAGGCCAAAAGCGAACGGGCGGCGCAACTGGCCGAATACGCCCGCCGCATCGAGATCGCTGCGCAAGGCAACCGGGTCCGCGTCTCCTTGGTTATGCCGGAGCCGGAGTTCGAGAAACTCTTCGAGCGGCTGGACGGGCGATCGCGAAGAGGCGCGAAGATCAACTGAGCGGAGACACGCGGCAACCCCGCCCGCGAGAGCGGCTCTCAGGGGATTCTTCAGAACAGCGACGACGCGAGGATTGGCTGGGGGGCAGGGATTCGAACCCCGATAGGCAGATCCAGAGTCTGCAGTCTTACCATTAGACGACCCCCCAGGGATCGCCCTCTTCAACTATTATGCTATCACTTTTCGGCCGGGGTGGCGCTGCGCGCGACCTCGGCCCGGGGCGTTGCCCGCCGCCCGGTGCGCCCCGCCCAAGCACGCAGATAGCGGACCCAACTTTGCTCGGCGCCCGGAGCGTCGAAGTTCTGCCGCCAGAACTCGATGAGCTTGCGCCGCCGCTGCCGGCTGCGCGCCGCGAGCGCCCGAAGCAGCTTCTTCGGCGGTCCGCCATCGGCTGAGGTGCTTCGGAGCAGCCGTTCGGTGATGACGCAGTCGTTGATATCACCAAGGTACTGTTGCACCTTCCGAAGCAACTCCAGACGCTCGGCAAGGCCCGGCCCGTAGAGGGGCTGAAACAGCTCCAGCGTATAGCGGAAACGCTTGGTCTCGATCCGAAACGCGTGAAGGGTCTCCGGGTCGGCCTTGCGGGCGAAGGTCTTGCGTCCGGCGGCAAAGTAACGGGCGGCGAGCGCCGGCAGATGCTCTCGCGCCGCGGCAGCCGTGTCGGCGGACGCATCCCAATTCGGCGTCGATTTGCGCTTCATGGCTGATCCAGTCCGAGCGCCAGGCGCCATTTCTCCGACAAGTTGGAAGCGGCGAAGCGACGCAATTCCTCCGTCAGCGCGGGCTTGGCCTGCTCGCGCGCCGCAGCCAGCCGCGACGCAATGGGCCCCGCCGGATCGAGCCCTTGGGCGGTCACCAACGCCAGAGCAATATCCAGATCGCGCACCCGTCCGGCGGCGTCACGAATGCGCTTGAGCCGTTTGCGCACCTTCTTGACCGGCCGTTTCGGAAGCAGCGAGGCGAAGACGGCCAGGCTTTGGCTGAAGCGCCGGATGGCGACCCTGAGATCGTGGACGGCATCGACATCCATGGTGCGCGCGGCGCGGTGGACTTCAAAGGCTAAGCGGCCGAGTCGGGCCGAGATCTGCTGCCGGGCGTAGCCGCCGAGATCAGCGCTCGCTGACACCGCTGGTCTCCTCCGAGAACTCGCCCGAACGCAATCTCACGAGCGCCAACGGACGCTCATAGACCTGTTGGAAGATCTCGGCGGCCCTCTCGCCGGCCCATGCCTCCAGATCGGTGTCGGCCGTTGAACTCAGATAGAGAATCACCTTGCCGTTGCGCACCTGGCAGTCCATCCGCTCGATCCGCTGCTGGTGGCTGCGGTCCAAACTGTCGGCCAGCCGCAACAACGGCGCCAGCAGCAGAACCACTCGCTTTTCGTCGGCCGAGAGCTCTTCAAAAGCGTTGTGTCTCGGCGCAGGCATGCTCTTCCGATGATATCGGCAGAGCAGGGCGATCAATTTTTTCTCCTGCGCCGTAAAGCCGGGCAGGTCCGAGTTGGCGACGATGTAGGCGGAGTGCTTGTGGTGAGCGGTGTCGCTGATGTAGTGGCCGACGTCGTGGAGGTAGGCGGCGGCCTCGAGCAGCTTGCCGCAGTCGCTCGGCAGCCGGTGCAAGGGCTCGAGCGACTCATAGAGCGTGGCGGCCAGTTTCGCCACCTTGCGCGCGTGCAGGACCGAGACGCCGAAGCGCTGCGCCATGGCCTCGACCACCCGGCGCTGTTCGCGAGACAGGCGAGCCCGCTCGCGGCCCGCGCCGCGCGCGACGAGGTCGGCGATGATGCCGTTGCGCACCCCGGCCGCCGAGTAGTGGATGGCCGGCAGGTTGAAATCCTCGATGATCCGGCGAAAGACGGCGGCGCCGGCGACGATGAGTTCCGCGCGGCGGGGCCCGATGCCCGGGATCTTGCGGCGCGCCGCCAGATCTTTGCCGCTCACCTGGTGGAGGAACCGGCGCACCTGCGCGGCGGTGGCGCGCAGCCGATCGGCCTCCTCGCGCCGAGAGCGCGGGATGCGGTTGATGGCGGAGACGAGCGCCGCAGCCGTCGCCGAGGTGGCGATGGCGCGTTGCCACGGCCCGCGCCCGATGCGCTCGACGGCCGCGGACATACTCGTCGAGCTGATGCAACTCGACGGCAAGCGGCGGGTCGTGCTTGATGAACAGCTCCGTCAGGCGCAGCGCTCCGATCTGGCGCGAGAAGGCGGCGCCAAGCCGGCCGTTTTCGGAAAGAATCAGCTCCGCGCTGCCGCCCCCGACGTCGACCACCAGGACGCGACCCGCCGGATGCGGCCAAACACTCTGGACGCCCAGGTGGATCAATCGCGCCTCCTCCTGGCCGGAGATCACCTCGACCGGAATGCCAAGCGCCGCCGAGGCGTTTTCGAGAAACTCCGCCTGATTGCTGGCGTCCCGAACCGCTGCGGTCGCCACCGCGCGCGCGGCAACAACGTCATAGCGGCTGAGGATGGCGGCCATGCGGGCCAGCACGGCGCAAACGATTCCTATGGCTTCCGGGCTGATGAGGCCGCCTCGAAAGACGCTCTCGCCGAGCCGCGTCACTTCGCGTTCGGCGGCCAGCGTCTCGGGAGGCTGGCCCGGCACGAGGTTAGAGACCAGCAGCCGAACCGAATTGCTTCCGATATCGACAGCGGCGTAAGTCGCCATTAAAGCATATATAATAGTAGCTTTCTCTAACCCCTATGGCCTTGTTCGTCCCGAACCGCAATCCGGGCAAACTGATTGTTGTCGAGGGCATCGACGGTTCGGGCAAGAGCACGCAGCTATCCCTGCTCAGCCACTGGCTCCGCTCGCAAGGGGTGGCCGTCGCCTTCAGCGAGTGGAACTCCTCTCCCCTGGTTCGGGACACCACGCGTCGCGGGAAGAAGAAACAGTTGTTCACCCCGACCACCTTCAGCCTGATCCATGCGACGGACTTCGCCGATCGGACGGAGCGTTACATCCTTCCAATGCTCAAGGCCGGCGCCGTGGTGTGCGCCGACCGCTACGCGTTCACGGCCTTCGCACGCGACGTCAGCCGGGGTGTGAGCCGCAAGTGGGTCCGAAACCTGTACCGGTTCGCCATCCGGCCCAACCTGGCCTTCTATTTCCGAGTGCCGCTCGAGGTGGCCCTGGGGCGGATTTTGGGCGGGCGTACGGCGATCAAGTATTATGAGGCGGGCATGGATCTCGGATTGAGCCGCCACATCGAGGAGAGCTTCCGCATCTTCCAGGGCCGGATCCTCGAGGAGTACGAGGCGATGGCTGAGGAGATGGGTTTTTTCGTCATCGACGCCACGCGCTCCATCGAGGAGCAGCAGAGGGAGATGCGGGAGATCGTCGAGCAGCAGCTCGGCGAGAGTCTGCGCTCGGAAGTGCTCCGCCTGCAATGGATGACCTCCGGTGACACCCCGTACGCCGCTTAGCTTCTATGGGGCGCCGCTCCCCGGCGTCGACACCGCCGAGCTGCAAGGCAAGCTAATCGTGATCGAAGGCCCGGACTGCGTGGGCCGCACCACCCAGATCAATCGGCTGCGCGGCTGGCTGGAGAATCAGGGGCATGCGGTGCTCGATACCGGCATGGCGCGCTCAGCGCTGGCCGGCAAGGGGATCCAGCAGGCCAAAGAAGGCAACACCTTCGGCCCGCTGACGATGACGCTTTTTTACGCCACCGATTTCGCCGATCGGCTGGAGAACGAGATCATTCCAGCTCTGCGCGCCGGCTTCGTCGTACTCACCGACCGCTACATCTTCTCGCTGATGGCGCGCGCCATCGCCCGCGGCGCCGACCGGGCCTGGATCGAGCAGGTGGCGGGCTTTGCTTTGGTGCCGCATGTGGTCTACTATCTGCGGGCCGAGGTGAAGGATCTGGTGACGCGCGTCGTCGTCGGCCGGGGCGCCTTCGACTACTGGGAGAGCGGCATGGATCTGCGGTTCGGCGCCGACATGCACGAGAGCTTCGTGCGCTATCAAAGCCGCATCATTCGCGCGCTCGACCGGATGGCCGCCCGCCACGGCTTCGTCATCATCGACGCCTCACGCAACCCGGACGAGATCTTCCGCGACCTCCAGCAGCGCATCTCCCAGCTCTTTGCTCCGCCGCGCGGCAGGGGCGCGGCGCAAAAAGCGGCCCGGGACGGCTGAGCGGGCGGCCCGCTAGCTCGGCGCCGTGGTTCGGAGTCGATAGCCGGAGTCAAGCTCTTGATGGATCAGCAAGATTTGGTGGATGTCGTAGGGGTGTGTCGGCCGCCCGGTCACGGCATTGCGCACCACCTGAAAGACGTGCTCCAGGCCGGCGGCGTCGTCGATGTCGATGTCGGCCACCCAACGGTTGCCGCGGGCGAAAAAGGTGAGCTGGAGGTTGCCGTAGCTGTCGCGCGTCTTGAAGCTGCCCGCCGGCGAAAATCCGCTGGGGGGCCGATGCAGGGCGCCCGAGACCGGCTCGAAGATCTCGGCGGCGACGCTGTGCTTGACCTCCTCGCGCAACTCCTTCGGGACGGAGGCGAAGAAGCGGTCGCCGCGAATCTCCACGAGCGCCGAGGGCTCCGAGGCCAGATAGGCCGCAACGGACTCACCATTGGCCAGCAGCGTGCGCCGGCACTTGGCCAGGATGTTCAGCAGCCCTGCGCGCCGGATCGGATCCAGGTTCAGGTAGAGATCCTTGCCCGCATGCCCGCTCTGGCCGAGCACGCCATTGCTTCGCTCGAGCAGCCGGCGCGCAGCCTCGGGCAGATCTTCGTACGCGGGAAAATCGACCCGAACCACTTTGTTCGAGTCGATCGGCAGGTAGACGAGGCGGGGGGAAACGGCCCGCGCGCTCGTCGAGACGAACCTCCGAACCGGGCGGTACGAAGGCGCAGCGATCTCCATCAGGTACAGGTTCTGGGGCGGACCGAGCAGATTGTCGATGACGACCTCCCGCGCCAGATCGAGCCCGGCCAGGCGCACATGGTCGGTGACCGCCTGGTTGCGGAGTACAAGGTCCGCCTTTTCCTGAACCGGATTTCCGTAGGCATCCAACACCCGAAGCGTAAGCTTGCCGTCTCGCGCCATCCCGTCGATCCCTCCTCGGTTACGGTAACACGGCCATCCGCCGAAACGGGAATGCCGTGCATGAGAAAGCATGAGTTTGCGCTCGCCGGGCGTCGTTGGTTACGCTTGAAGCAATGAGAGTCCTCTGGGCCGTCCTGCTTGCCGTGCCGGCCTGGGCTGGGGATTTCACGAGCCGGCTCTGGGATTCGATCGGGCCGATTTTCCAGCGTACGCTCGAGCATCCTTTTCTGGCAGGCCTGGCCGACGGGACGCTTCCGCGCGCGCGTTTCGACTATTACCTGGCCCAGGACGCCCTCTATCTCAGCGCTTTCAGCCGGGCGTTGAGCCTGCTGGCGGCCAAGGCGCCGCGCGAGGACTGGTCGCTGGCGCTCAACCGCCATGCGGTGGAGGCGCTCGAGGTGGAGCGCAAGCTGCACGAGAGCCTTCTCGGAACGGGCCGGCCGCCGGCCGCCATGGCTCCGACCAATCTGGCCTACACCAACCATCTGATTGCCTCGGTCACCCAGCGGCCCTTCGCCGAAGGGCTGGCAGCCATGCTCCCGTGCTACTGGATCTATTGGGAGGTTGGCAAGCATCTGAAGAAGAGAGGCTCGAAGGATCCGGACTACCAGCGCTGGATCGACCAATATGCGAGCGAGGAGTTCGGCGCCTCGGTGCGCCAGGTGCTGGCCATGATGGAGGAAGAGGCGCGCACTGCCGATGCGGCCACGCGCCAGCGCGCCCAAAAACTGTTTGAACTCTCCGCCCGGTACGAGTACATGTTCTGGGACATGGCCTGGCGCGAGGAGGGCTGGCCGCCGTAAAGGCCTCGGCGCATTTCGCCGAAACGTAACCTGGCCCGCGAATTGCTGAGGTAAAGGTGATGCAGGCGCACGGCTCAACCGGAGGTTATCGGCCGCGGCTGATCTTCTGGGAGTTGACAACCGGTTGCAATTTGAGGTGCATACACTGCCGCGCCAGCGCCACCGAGCTGATGTCTCCCTCCGATCTGGGCTACGCCGAGTGCTGCCACGTCGTGGACGAAATTGCGGAATATGCCCCATTCATCCTGGTGCTGAGCGGAGGCGAGCCCCTGTGGCGGCGCGACGTCTTCGAGATCGCCAAGCGCGCGCGCCAGCGGCGACTGCGCGTGGCGCTGGCCACCAACGGCACGCTGGTCGATGAAGCCATGGCGCAGCGGATCGCCGAGGCCGGCATCGAACGGGTTTCGATCAGTCTCGACGGCGCCGATCGCGCCACCCACGACACATTCCGGGGGCACCCGGGCGCCTTCGAGGCGGCAGTGCGCGGCATCAAGTGCCTCCAGGAGCTCGGCGTCTCGACGCAGATCAACACGACCGTTTCCCGCCACAACGCCCACCAGTTGCCGGAGATTCTGAGCCTGGCCGAGCGACTGGGCGTGGACGCCTTTCATCTGTTCCTGCTGGTGCCGGTCGGTTGCGGGCTTACGATCCAGGACGAGCAGGCGATTCAAGGGGAGGAGGCCGAGGAGATCCTGGGCTGGTTTTATGAGCGGTCGCTCGAGACTCGCTTGGAGCTCAAAGCGACCTGCGCGCCCCACTACTACCGGATTCTGCGCCAGCGCCGCGCCGAGGCGCGCCGGGCCGGGCAGGCCGTTCCCGAACTGCCTTCCACTGGGATGCACGCCGTGACCAAGGGGTGCCTGGCCGGCAGCGCCGTCTGTTTCATTTCGCATCAAGGCGAGGTCTTCCCCTGCGGCTATCTGCCGGTCTCCGCCGGCAGTCTCCGCCGCGAGCGCTTCCGCGACATCTGGGAGAACGCGCCGATCTTCCGCGAGCTTCGCGATCCGGCGAATCTGGAAGGCAAATGCCGCATCTGCGAATTCCGCAATGTGTGCATGGGCTGCCGGGCGCGGGCCTACGGCATGACGGGGGATTACCTGGCTGAAGAACCGTTCTGTGTCTACCAGCCCAAACAGGCCCATGTCGACGACGACCGAAGCCCGGTCTCCTAAAGCGGCCGCCGGGGCGCAGGACAACCGGGCGAAGTTCCTCGAGCGCGCCATGTCGCGCCACCATTACTCGGGCGACGCCCTCATCGAGATCCTGCACACGGCGCAGGAGCTCTACGGATACCTGACGCCGGAGCTGCTCAGGACGATCGCCCGCAAACTGCGCTTACCTCCCAGCCGCGTGCTCGGTGTGGCGACCTTTTATCACTTTTTCTCTCTAGCGCCCCGGGGCGAGCATTCCTATACTGTGTGCCTGGGCACGGCCTGCTATGTGAAAGGGGCGCTGGGGCTGCTCGAGACGCTGGAGCGCCGGTGCGCCAAGGCCGGCTCGACCTCGGCCGACGGCAAGGTCAGCGTCAACACGGCGCGTTGCATCGGCGCCTGCGGCCTGGCGCCGGCCATCATTCGCGACGGCGAGATCGTGGGTCGGGTTACGCCCGAGATGCTCGAAGCCGAGCTTGAGGCCATGGGGGTCCAATGACGGTCGAAGAGCTTGTCGAGTTTCAGGCCCGGGAGCAGGCGCGACAGCGGGCGCTGGCAAACCGAATCTACTGCTGTACGGCGGCCGGCTGCATCTCCTGCGGCGCCGAAGGCCTGCGCAGCGCGATCGCCGGCGCCATCCGAGACGCCGGGCTGGAGAGCCGCGTCGAGGTCTGCGGATCCGGCTGTTTGGGACTGTGCAGCAAAGGGCCGCTGGTGCTCAGCAGCGCCGATGGGGCGCTCTATGGAGAGCTGACCCCGTCGGAAGGAAGACTCCTGGTGAGCGACGCCGCGCCGAGCCGCGAGCCCCTGGCGCGCAAGCGTCTGGACCTGAACGCCCCCTTTTTCACCCGGCAGCTCAAGATCGTGCTGGCCAACGCCGGCCGGGTCGATCCGGAAAAGCTTGCCGACTATATCGCCCAGGGCGGTTACCAGGCTCTGGCCAAGGCAGTCACCGAGATGACCCCGCAGGAGGTGATCGAGGAGGTCAAGCGGAGCGGCCTTCGGGGGCGAGGCGGCGCCGGCTATCCGACGGGCCTGAAGTGGGAGCTGGTGGCGCGACAGCCGTCGCCGATCAAATACGTCGTCTGCAATGCCGACGAGGGCGATCCGGGCGCCTTCATGGATCGCAGCGTGCTCGAGGGGGACCCTCACCGCGTTCTCGAAGGGATGGCAATCGCCGGTTATGCCGTGGGCGCCGAGCAGGGCTACATCTACGTGCGCGGCGAATACGGGCTGGCGATCCAGCGGCTCCAGATGGCGATCAAACAGGCCGAGCGGGAAAAGCTCCTCGGAAATCGCGTGCTTGAGACGGGCGTCCAGTTCCGCGTCGATCTGCGCATCGGCGCCGGCGCCTTCGTCTGCGGCGAGGAGACGGCGCTGATCGCCTCCATCGAGGGCAAGCGGGGCCAGCCGCGGCAGCGCCCTCCCTATCCGCCGGAAAGCGGCCTCTGGGAGAAGCCGACGCTGATCAACAATGTCGAGACCTTCGCCAATATCCCGCCCATCATCACTCAAGGCGGCGACTGGTTCGCTTCGATCGGCACGGAGACGAGCAAGGGCACCAAGGTCTTCGCGCTCGCCGGCAAGATCGCCCACACCGGCCTGATCGAGGTGCCGATGGGCACGACGCTGCGCACCATCGTCTTCGACATCGGCGGCGGCGTGCCGGGCGGAAAGTTCAAGGCCGCGCAGACGGGCGGGCCGAGCGGCGGCTGCATTCCGGAGCAGTTTCTCGACGTGCCGGTCGACTACGAGTCGCTGACCGAGATCGGCTCGATGATGGGCTCCGGGGGGCTGATCGTCATGGACGACTCCTCGGACATGGTCGACGTGGCGCGTTTCTTCATGGAGTTTTGCATGGACGAGTCCTGCGGCAAGTGCATCCCCTGCCGGGCGGGCACGGTGCAGATGCATGACATATTGAGTCGCCTGACGCGCGGCGAAGGCACGGCCGAGGACCTCCGCCTGCTTGAGGAGCTGAGCGTGTTACTGCGCGAGACCAGCTTGTGCGGCCTGGGACAGACGGCGCCCAATCCGGTCCTGAGCACCTTGCGGTATTTCCGGCACGAGTACGAGGCCAAACTGGCCCCGGGAGGCCGGCCGTGAGCGTCAAGACGCTCTCCATCGACGGCAAGATGGTGACCGGCATGGCCGGCGAGACGATCTTCAATGCCGCCTGGGAGGCGGGCATCCGCATCCCTCGGTTGTGTCACGTCGGCGGCGTCTCCGATGTCGGCGCCTGCCGGTTGTGCCTCGTCGAAATCGAGGGATACAAGAAGCTGATGGCCGCCTGCATGACGCCGGTCGAAGAGGGCATGGTGGTTCATACCAACACCGAGCGGCTGCGGGCGCATCGCCGGCTGATCCTCGAACTGCTGTTTGCCGAGCGCAACCACGTCTGCGCAGTCTGCGTGATGAACGGCCAGTGTGAGTTGCAGGATCTGGCGGCAGAGGCCGGCATGGACCACGTGCGGCTGCGCTACCGGTTCCCCAAGCTGGGCGTCGACACCAGTCACGAGCGCTTCGGCTTGGACCACAACCGGTGCGTGCTCTGCACGCGCTGCGTCCGGGTCTGCGACGAGGTCGAAGGCGCTCACACCTGGGATGTGAGCGGCCGTGGGGAGCGCTCGATCATCATCGCCGATCTCGGCGAGCCGTGGGGCCGGTCGGAAAGCTGTACCAGTTGCGGCAAGTGCGTGCAGGTCTGCCCGACCGGGGCTTTGTTTGCCAAGGGCAAAGCCGTCGGCGAAATGCGCAAGGACCGGAGATTCCTCAAGTATATCGTGACCGCCCGGGAGAAGCACCAGTGGATTCGCTAAAGAACAGACCCCGACTGGCGACGGTGTGGCTGGGCGGCTGTTCCGGCTGCCACATGTCGTTTCTGGATCTGGACGAGCGGCTGATTGAACTCCACCGCCGGGCCGAGCTCTGCGCCTCGCCCTTCACCGACTACAAGGACTTCCCCGAGGTGGACATTACCCTGGTGGAAGGGGCGGTGACCACGGTCGAGCAGCTCGAGGAGATCCGGCGCATCCGCGAGCGCACGAAAATCCTGGTGAGCTTCGGCGACTGCGCCGTCACCGGCAACGTCACCGCGATGCGGAACTTCTTTTCCGTCGAAGACGTTCTTGACCGCGCCTATCGGGAAATGGCCACCCAGATCGTCGGCATCCCCGCGGGCAATCCGGCCGTGCCGCGGCTGCTCGAGCGCGTCCGGCCGGTTCACGAGGTGGTGAAAGTGGACTACTTTCTGCAAGGGTGTGCGCCCACGGCGGAGGAGATCTACCGTCTGCTCATCGATCTGCTGGACGGTCGGACGCCCCAGCTGGCCGGTCGCAAGTTTGGAAGTTAGCCATGGCCGAGAAGATCGTCATTCAACCGGTCACGCGAATCGAGGGGCACGCGCGCATCTCCATCTACGTCGGCGACGACGGCGCCGTCGAAGCGGCTCAGTTCCATGTCATCGAGTTTCGGGGCTTCGAGAAGCTGTGCGAGGGTCGGCCGTTTTACGAGATGCCCGGTCTGATGTCGCGCATCTGCGGCATCTGTCCGGTAAGTCACGTGCTCGCGAGCTCGAAGGCGGGCGACGCCCTGCTGGGCGTCGAGATCCCCCCGGCGGCCGACCGCCAGCGCCGCCTGATGAATTACGCCCAAGTGCTCCAATCGCACGCGCTGAGCTTCTTTCACCTGTCGGCGCCGGACCTGCTGCTCGGCCTGGACTCCGATCCGACCAAACGGAACATCTTCGGCCTCATCGACGCGGAACCGGAACTGGCCCGGCGCGGCATCCGCCTGCGCCAGTTCGGACAGCGTGTCATCGAGTTGCTCGGAGGCAAGCGGATCCATCCGAGCTGGGGCGTTCCCGGCGGCGTGCTGAAGGTGCTCACCGTGGCCGAACGCGACGAGCTGCTCGGTTGGATCGAAGAGGCGCGTCAGAGCGTGCAGATGGCTCTGGAGCGCATGAAAAGCCTGCTGGAGAGCTTCCAGCAGGAGGTGCAAAGCATCGGCAACTTCCCGTCGCTGTTCCTCGGTACGGTCAACGAGGAAGGCGAGGCGGAGTACTACGACGGGCGTATCCGCATCGTCGACAGCGAGGGCAACCTCGTCGCCGACGGCTTGGATCCGCGCCGCTATCACACCTATCTCGGCGAGGCGAGCGAGGAGTGGTCCTTCATGAAGTTCCCCTATTACAAGCCGCTCGGCTATCCGGGCGGCATGTACCGCGTCGGACCGCTCGCCCGGCTCAACGTCGTCCGCGCCATGGGGACGCCTCTGGCGGATCGCGAGCTGCGCGAGTTCCGCCAGCGCAACGGCGGGGTGCGCAACGAGTCCTTCTATTACCATCTGGCGCGCCTCATCGAGATGCTGCATGCCGTGGAGCGCATCGAGGAGCTGCTGCTTGACCCGGAGATTCTGGGCGAGCATGTCCGCGTCAACGCCGGCCAGAACCGCTCCGAAGGGGTCGGCAGTTGCGAGGCGCCCCGCGGCACGCTCTTTCATCACTACCAGGTGGATGAGGGCGGCCTAATGAAGCGCGCGAATCTGCTGATCGCCACCTCGCAGAACAACCTGGCCATGAACAAGGCCGTCGAGCAGGCGGCTCGGCGCTTCGTCACGCCGGGTCGTCTCATTGAAGGGATGCTGAATCGGGTGGAGGCGGCCATTCGCTGCTACGACCCCTGTCTCTCCTGCTCGACGCACGCCCTCGGCTTGATGCCCCTGGAGATCGAGCTGCGCGACCGGGCCGGACGCCTGCTCGACCGCACGCGGCGCTGAACCGACAGCCGGGACGCTGGCGGTTTTGCCCGCCGAGCGAAAATGGGGATTGAGTATACTGTCCCCGATTTTTCAGGGGAAGAGCCGGTAGCCCGGAGGCGGCGGAAACCAGCGCGAAAGCAGCTCCAAACGGCGGCGGAGCCAGTCCGGCGGCAGGTGCTCTGGACCGCGGCGCACCGTCACGTCGTGCCAGAGCGCGTGCACGTACTCGGCGAAGGTGCCCGCAAAAGAGGCCCGGGCGTAGCGCTCCAGCCGCCGCCGGCTGCGTGCCGTCCCGCGGCTGGAGGCCAGCGCGCGCTTTTCCTCGAGCGCCCCTTCATCGATCTCGCCGGTCACGCCCGCCTGGATCTCGCGGCCGAGCGCCTCAAGCCAGCTCGTGTACTCCGACGCCTCCAGCTCGTCCCAGAGCGCCTGACCGAGGCAGAGCAAGGCTTCGAGCGCCAGATCGTGGGTCGCAACGCCGCCCGTCGCCAGCTCGACCTCGAGCCATCCCGTCTCGGCCGTCCACCGGGACGAGTACTCCGCCTCGCCCGGCACCAGCCGAATCCGGCACCGCCCGAGCCTCGCCCAGACCCGCTCCGGCACCGCCTCGAGCGCCGGGACGAGAAACTCCTTGACGGCCGCCTCCAGCTCCGCCGGCGGCTCCAGGATCTCATACGGAGTGACGCCGGACATCGTCCCTTTATCCTCCCTCATTCGGCGCGCTAAGATCGACTCGGAAGCGATGTGGCGGGCGAGTCTGGCGCTGATGCTTGCCTTGGCGTCTGCCGGGGAGCGCTCGCTTGATCTCCGCGGCGTGATCGAACCGGCGCCCGGCATGGTGCGCGTCACCCTGCGCGGCGCCGATTCGCCCTACTATGCCGAGACCCACACCGACGGGCGGGGTCGCTTCCGCTTCCGCCGGCTCGCGCCGGGCGCCTATACCGTCGTCGCCTACATCGAGGGCGCGGGAGAACTTCGCCAAACGGTTGTCGTCTCGGCCCAACTGGCCGACTCGCGCGGCCGGGTGGAGGTCGTGCTTGCCGCGCCGGCCTCGCCCACCACCGCCGTCAAGAGCCTCGAAGAACGGTCCAAGGTCTCCCTGAGCCAGCTTGCCGTGCCGCCGCGCGCCGTCGAGGAGTACCGCAAGGCGGAGAGGCGGCTGAACCGCCACGATGTGGAGGGCGCCCGCAAGCATCTGCTGCGCGCCGTCGAGATCGCCCCGCAGTTCGTGGCCGCCTGGAATCACTTGGGCACCATCGCCTACCAGAGCGGAGACTACGAGCAGGCGGAAAAGTATTTCCGCACCGCGCTCGAGCACGAGCCGGGCGCCTACACGCCCACGGTGAACCTGGGCGGGACGCTGCTTTCTCTCAAGCGATTCAAGGAGGCCCTCGCTTACAACCAGTACGCCGCCGCCGAGCGGCCGGACGACGCCTTGGCCCAATCGCAGCTCGGCCAGAATTATTACTTTTTGGGAGATTTCGAACGCGCCTTGCGGCATCTGGAGGAGGCCAAGCGCCTGGATCCCTCCCACTTCTCCCAGCCGCAGCTTGTGCTGGCCGACATCCACCTGCGCCGCGGCGACCGCGCCCGGGCCGTCGCCGAACTCGAAGACTTCTTGGCGCGCCACCCGGACTCGCGCAACGCCGAAGCGGCGCGCCGGTGGCTGGATGACTTGCGGGGGCTGTGAGGCACGGCGCCCACTCTCGAGTGCCGGCCTCGCTGGTCACCGCTTCCATGAGTGCCTGGATGTAGCCGAGCGCGTGAGCGCGCGAACGCCAGCCGCCCAGGTTACCCGGGAAATCACTATCGCCTTCGACGCGCGGGCAGTGGTCATCAATGAAGATACCCCGGTAGCCCACATCTCGGTAGAGGCGCATCGCGCGCACCATATCGACATAGCCTGTGTTGATGAACTCTTCGTGGAACTTCGGGACAGGCGAGGAGACGTTCCGGAAGTGGACATACAGAATCTTGTTGCGCGACCCGAAATAGCGAATCGCTTCGTAGACATCGTCGCGCATTTCCGAGAAGGTCCCCTGGCAGAATTCGATTCCATTGGCGTCGCTCGGATAGATCTCAATCAGGCGGCGATAGGCCGCGTGATTGCGAAACAGCCGCGGCTGGCCGGCCAGGCGTTCAAAGGGGGGATCGTCTGGATGGATGCCCAAGCGAATGCCTTCCTTCTCGGCAACCGGAGTAACCTTCTTGATCCAGTACTCCAGACTCTGCCACATTTGCTCTTCGCTAACGGCTTGCTCGGCCGACTCGGGCACGTTGTCACAGACGATCAGGAATCAGTTTAGTTTCCGGCGTGTCTCTTCGTAGCCGCGCCGGTCGTGGACGTCCTTGACCAGCTCGTAGTCGAAGGCGGTGGCCTCGGCTCCGCCGCGGATCCTCACCGGCGGCGTGCGCCAGACGAGCGACGGCATCCAGTGATAGCTGTAGATGGGGACGCCGGCGCGCGCCATGTCGCGGATCTCGGCAATCAGCTCGTCTATGAGCTCGTCGCGCTTGGGGCCGCCGAAGGCTACATCTCGGTACCTGGCCAAGTGCAGGAAACCGCCCTCGATCGCCGCCAGGCGCAGGCCGTGGGATTCCAGGCGCTGGCGAACCGCCAGATAATCCTGATAATCCGCTCGCGGCTTGCTCAGCGGTTGGGCGGTTCCGGGTACGTTTCGGGCGCCGGGGCCCCCGTACAGCACGATGTCGCGCACGCCGAGCTGAACGGCCAGCTTCAGGACTTCTTCGGTGGTTTCCCGGACCGCCCAGGCCGCGCGCATCTGTGATGGCGGCTCCGCCGCGAGGGCAACCGCGGCCGCTGGGATCCAATAGGCATAAACGCTTTTCATGTGGATCATGTTGATCTTTAATCCTGCGCAGGAGGGAACATGATCCGTCAGCCGATACGGATTTGTTTACTGCTGCTCGCCGGGGCGCTCGCTGCCTGGGCGCAGCTCGACACGGCGAGTCTGCTCGGCGCCGTCCTCGATTCGAGCGGCGCCGCCATCCCCGGCGCCGAAATCCTGGTCGAGAATCAGCGCACCGGCGCGGCTTTCAGCGTTAAGACCGACGGCGTCGGCAACTTCATCGCGCCGGTCTTGCCCGTGGGCCGCTACCGGGTTGCGGTTTCGGCTCAGGGTTTCAAGAGCAAGGTTCTTGAAGACATCCAGCTGCGGGTTTCGGACCGGGTGCGCCTCAGCGTCACGCTCGAGCCGGGCGTGATTACCGAACGGATCGCCGTCACCGGCCAGACGCCGCTCGTCGAAACCGCTTCAACGACGCTCGGCGGCGTAGTAGAAACGCGCCAGATCGAAAACCTGCCGCTCAACGGCCGAAACCTAACGCAACTGCTCGAAGTGATTCCAGGCGTCTGGCTCCGCGCTGGCTCAACCCAGCAAAGCGTCAATGGGGCCAGCACGTTCCGCAGCGAGGGTGGGGTGCGCTTCCTCCTCGACGGCTCCGACGCGAGCCGCATCGACTTCGACATCTTGGACAACACGTATGGCTCGAGCCGGGGACGGATTACCCGCTCCAGTGTTGAGGCGGTGCAAGAGTTCCGGGTGTATGCTAGCTCGTTCTCGGCCGAGTTCGGCCAGGGGCTGGGTGGCGTCGTCAATATCATCACCAAGTCCGGCACCAACGACCTACGTGGCAGCATCTTTGAGTACTTTCGCAACGAGAAGCTCGACACACGTAACTACTTCAACCGCGGGCTCAAGCCACCGTTCCGGCTAAACCAGTTCGGTGGATCCGTTGGCGGGCCTATCGTCCGCGACCGCCTGTTCTTTTTCACGAACTACGAGGGCGTGCGGCAGAGACTGGGCGTTACCCAAAACGTTTTCGTGCCTACGGCAGAGTTCCGGCAGACCGTGGTGCCCGCTGTTCGCCCCGTGGTCGACATGCTTCCTTTGCCGAACGCGGAGATCTCTTCCGTTGATCCCCGCCTCGGCCGCTATGTCCGCAGCGTTTCCAACCGGTTGACGGAAGACACCGGGGCGATCAAGGTGGACTATCGAGCCTCCGACAAGGATTCTTTCGCGGTCCGCTACAACATCAATGAGTCGCTCACGGAGACTTTCTTCGGTGTGGCTAAGGACCAGATCCAGACGGCGCCGGGACGGCTGCAACTGGCGGAGTTGACTTACACGCGCGTGTTCTCGCCGACTTTCATGAACGAAGCTGGCTTCGGCTTTAACCGCGTCCACATCGATCCGCGATCGGCGCCGACGGAGGAGATTCGTAACTTCCCGATCACGGCGCTGGGGAGCGGGTCGGCCGGCGTCGGGCCGGCGTTGTTCGACCTGCTGGTGGCCAACAATTCCTTCACCTGGCTCGATACGGTCACTTGGGTCAAGGGTGGCCACCAAATCAAGTTCGGGACGCAGATCATCCGCAACCAGGACAACAAAGCGCTGAATCTCCAGCGCACTGTGACCTATCAGACACTGGACGACTTCGCGCGCAACAGCCCGTTCTCGGTCGGCACCCTCGGCCAGCCGCGGCGCGGCCTCCGCAACACGTACTGGAATTTCTTCGTCCAGGACGACATGCAGTTGACGCGGCAACTGTCGGTCAACGCTGGCTTGCGCTACCAGTACGACACCGCACCTACGGAAGCCAGCGGCACGATTGCCAACTTCGACCCCGTGCGCGGGACGCTCGACCCGGTGGGGAGCAAAGTGCTCGATGCGCCGAAGACGAACCTTGCGCCGCGCCTTGGCATCGCCTATGCGCCCTTCGGCGCCAGCGGCACGGTAATCCGCGCCGGCTTCAACGTCTTTTACGGGACGCTCAATGCCGCCATCGCGCAAAATCTGCCCCAGAATATTTTCCAGCAGACCAGTTCCATCACCCGCCAGCAGAAGCCGGACCTGGTCGGCTTCCCGTTTTCGGAAATCAGCAGCTTTGCTTCGGTCACCACGCTGACCGCACTGCCCAAAGATTGGCGCACGGCTTACACCGTGCAGTGGCACCTGAACATTCAGCAACTGCTGGGCGGCTCGACGGTGCTCCAGGTCGGCTACATCGGCAACCGCGGCATCCATCTGCTCGGCGGCCGGAACCTGAACCGGCTGATCCCCGGTACGGGCCGGCGGCCGTATCCCGGGTTCGGCAACGTCAGTTTCACCCGCGTCGACCTAGTCTCCAGCTATAACGCCCTGCAAACCAGCCTGCGGCGTCGCTTGAGCCATGGATTCAGCCTCAACGTCAACTACACTTGGTCCCACGCGCTCGATCAAGGCGGCGTGGCCTTCGGCACGGCGGCGCAGGACGACACCAACCCGCGCGACGCTTACGGCAACGCGGACTTTGACGTCCGCCATCTGCTTCAGTTCGACTACACCTGGGAGTTGCCCGCGGCGCCGAAGCTCCCCGGCTGGCTCGGCAATGGCTGGCAGATCAACGGGATGACTGTGTTCCGCTCGGGGCTTTCAGTGAACGTCGTCTGCGGCTGCGACTCGATGCAGATCGGGGCGGCCACCGCCCGGCCGGATCGGGTCCCAGGCGTACCCTTGCGCCCCGATAATTTCGATATTCCTGACCGGCAGATCAACCTCGCCGCTTTCCGCGCGCCGCGCACGGGCACCTGGGGCAACGTCGGCCGGAACATCCTGAAGGGACCGGCAGCCTACAACTGGGACTTCTCCTTGTTCAAGAATTTCCAAGTGCGCGAGCGCCAGACCCTCCAGTTCCGCGCGGAGCTGTTCAACCTGTTCAACACGCCGCAATTCGGCACGCCGGCGGCCAACCTCGCGGCGCCGGCCAACTTCGGGCGCAGCACTTCGACGATCAGTCCGCTGTCCGGATTCGGCACCAACCGCCAGATCCAGTTCGCCCTGCGCTACCAATTCTGACCCCATGCTCGTTTTCCTTTTGGCGGCGCTCCTGGCCGGTTTGCTGGCGGCTCAGGAGCGCCGCTACGAGCTGGCGGCCGAACAGCGCACGGGCACGATCCGGCAGATCTTCGTCGTCAGCCACAGCCATCTGGATATCGGCTTCACTAAGCCGCCCGAGCAGGTCGCGCGCGATTACAAGGACAACATCGATCAGGCCATTCGCCTGGCTCGCGAAAATCCGGATTTCCGCTGGACGATCGAATCGACTTGGATGCTTGAAGAGTGGCTGCGCCGCACCGAAGACGAGGCGCTGATCAACGAACTCGGTGGCTTGCTTCGCTCTGGCCGCTTCTCGTTCGGCGGGGCGTTCGGTAACATGCACAGCGGTCTGATGGCCGCCGAGGAGATGAACCGCCTCGCTTACGCCGCGCAGGCCTTTCGCCGCCGCTTTCAAATCCCGATCACCGTGGCGTTTCAAAACGACGTTCCGGGCTTTTCCTGGGCATATCCGCGCGTGCTGGCCGGCAGCGGCATCAAGTTCCTGGTGACGGGACTGAACCTGTTCATCGGCGGCGGCAACACCCTCGGAGTGGACCGGAACCCGTTCTACTGGATCGGACCTGACGGCAGCCGAGTGCTCACGTTCTTTAGCTACGACAGTTATGTGGAGGCTTACCGCTGGAAGCTGGGCGGCCGCTTTTCGCTCGAGGAGCTCGAGGCGACCTTGCCCCGGCGCCTGGCCTGGCTCGAACGCAACGGTTACCGCTACGACACCTACCTGCTGATGGCCTCGCCCGGCGACAACTCGGATCCTATCGGCGCTTACCGGATCCTCGAGAAGATTCGCGCGTGGAACCAGAAGCATCCCGAGCTGCCGATGAGGATGGCGACCGCCGAGGAGTATTTCGACCACCTTATCCGGAAGTATGGTGACCGGTTCCCGGAGGCTTCGGGCGACAGCTCCGGACATTGGGAGATCGTCAAACTTGGTTGTCCGGAGGTGACGGCCCGCCTTCGCGAAGCCTCGGCCGCTCTGCCTGCCGCGGAAGCCGCGGCCTCGCTGGCGAGCCTGCTTGGCGACACCCCCTTTCCGAAGTTCGACTTTCAGGAAGCCTGGCGCGGTCTGCTCACCTTCTACGAGCACACGACCGGCTGCGGCGCGGGCTGGCCCGGATATTT
>Ga0308391_1000005_pt1 | contig 88223 bp, 73 predicted proteins | sample Hotspr20Samplet1_FD_202363 | JGI IMG/M metagenome (GOLD analysis project Ga0308391, IMG submission 202363) | Hot spring phototrophic mat microbial communities from Octopus Spring, Yellowstone National Park, Wyoming, United States - 20050623_t1 ... | reverse complement strand
AGGCCGGCTTCGATCTGCGCGGTCTCGCCGCCGAGATAGGCGAGGGCCACGACGAGGGCCGCCGGCAGGATGCCGAGTGGGTGGAGCCGGCCGAGGAACGCCACGATGATGGCGGTGAAGCCGTAACCCGGGGTCAAGGTGGGGACGAGCTGGCCGATCGGCCCGGTGGCCTCGAGGATGCCGGCGAGCCCGGCGAGCGCGCCGGCGACGAGCAGGCAGCCCCGGACGATACGGGGCCGATCGAAGCCGGCATGGGTGGCGGCTGCCGGGGCCCGGCCGCTCACCGAGAGGGCGAGGCCCAAAAGCGTGAAGCGGAAGAGGAGCCAGGCGAGGATCGCGAGGAGCGGGGCGAGGAGCACGCCCGGATGCAGCCGGGTTCCCTCGACCAGGACCGGCAGGCCGACCTGGAACAGGCGGGTCTGCGGGAAGTTGAAGCCCTCGGGGTCGCGCCAGGGCCCGTAGACCAGGGTGGAAAGGAGCAGCTGGGCCACGTAAGCGAGCATCAAGCTCACGAGGATCTCGCTCGCCCCGCGGCGGATCCGCAGCACGGCCGGGATCCAGGCCCAAGCCGCACCGCCCAGGATCCCGGCGAGCAGGGCCGTGGGCAGGACCCATGGCGCATCCGACGGCCAAAGGGCGAGCAGCACCCCGGCACCCGCGACGGCGCCGATCGTGAGTTGGCCTTCGGCCCCGATGTTCCAGACCCCGGCGCGGAAACCGGGGGCGAGCCCGAGGGCGATCAGCGCCAGGGGTGCTGCCTTCACGAGCAGCTCGCTCACCCCCCAGAGGCTCGTCAGGGGGGCGAGGAAGAAGGCGTAGAGGGTGCGGCCCGGAGCGACGCCGAGGACGGAGAACAGCACGAGACCGGCGAGCGCGGTCGAGGCCACGGCCGAAGGCGGCGCCAGGACCCGCCAGAGCGGGGAGGGCGAAGGACGCGGCTCGAGCTCGAGCCTCAAGGGGAGACCCTGCCCACGGGCTCGTGCAAGCCGCCCATCATGAGACCGATCTCTTCGAGGCCGAGCTCGCCCGTGGGGCGAGCCGGGGAGAGGCGGCCCCGGTCGAGCACGGCCAGCCGATCGGCGAGCGCCAAGAGCTCGTCGAGATCCTGGCTGATCAACAGGACCGCGGCCCCACTCGCCACCAGGTCCTGGAGGGCGGCGTGGATCGCGGCGGTGGCTCCGGCATCCACCCCCCAGGTCGGCTGCGCCGCGACCAGCACCTGCGGGTCTTGGAGGATCGCCCGGCCGATCACGAACCTCTGCAGATTGCCGCCCGACAGGCTCGAGGCCGGTGCGTCCAGCGCCGGTGTCCGCACGTCGAGCCTGCGGACGATCCGCCCGGTCGCCGCCCGCGCCTCGGCCCAGCGCACGAGCCCGTGTCGGACGAGGCCGAGCCGTTCGCGCGCCGCGAGGACGGTGTTGGCGGGCAGCGGCAGCTCGCCCACCGCGGCGTGACCGAGCTGCTCTTCCGGCACGGCCACGAGGCCGAGTGCACGGCGCGCGCTCGGGCCGAGCGTGCCGATCGGCCGACCGTCGAGCCGGATCGCCTCGGCGCGCGGCACCGGCCGTTCGCCCGAGAGGATACGGAACAGCTCGTCCTGGCCGTTGCCGGCGATCCCCGCCACACCCAGGATCTCGCCCGCGCGCAGCTCGAGCCGCAGATCGACGAGGGCGGTGCCGAACGGACGGTCGGGCGGTAGGGAGAGCCCGTCGACCGCGAGACGGACCGCTCCGCCCGTCGAGGAGGCCCTCGAGCCCACCGCTCGGACCTCGGCTCCCACCATCCGGGCGGCGAGCTCGCGGGCATCGGTGGTCCGCGGATCGACCGTCGCCACGACGCGGCCGGCCCGGAGGATCGTGGCCCGCTCGCACAGGGCCGAGATCTCGGCGAGCTTGTGCGAGATGTAGAGGATCGCGCAACCCTCGGCGGCGAGCCGGCGCAGGGTGGCGAACAGCCGCTCGACCTCCTGCGGGGTCAAGACCGAGGTCGGCTCGTCCATCATCAACAGCCGTGGCCGCTCGAGCAGGCAGCGGACGATCTCGACCCGCTGGCGTTCGCCCATCGACAATTCGTGAACCGGTCGGTCGGGATCGAGCGGCAGGCCGTAGGTCCGGCCGGCCTCGCGGATGCGGCGAGCCAGCTCGCGTCGGCTCGCCCGCTCGCCGAGGCCGAGCGCCACGTTCTCCGCCACGTCGAGCGCCTCGACCAGCGTGAAATGCTGGAAGACCGTGGCGATCCCGAGCCCGCGCGCGACCTTCGGGCTCGCGATCCGGACCGGCTCGCCGTCGATCCGGATCACCCCCGAGTCGGGCTGGAGCAGACCGTAGATCTGCTTGACGAGGGTCGACTTGCCGGCGCCGTTCTCGCCCAGGAGCGCGTGGATCTCCCCGGCCTCGACGGCGAGGTCGACCCGGTCGTTGGCCGTGACCAGGCCGAACCGCTTGGTGATGCCTTCGAGCTGCAGCCGGGGAGGGGGGCTCATGCGGCCTTCCCGCTTCCGGCGCTCGCGGCCAAAGCCCGCCAGAGCTCGGCCGCCCCCAGGAGCGCGATCACCTCGGGGCGCTTGTCGGCGGTCGTGCCGCCGAGCGGGCAAGCGAGCCGGGCGATCCGTGTCTCGGGCAGCCCCAGGGCGCGCAGGCCGCTCACGAAGCGGGCCCGTTTGCTCGCCGAGCCGATCAGCCCGACATGGACAGGATCGTCGCGGGCGAGGGCCGCGGCCACGAGCGCGAAGTCGAGCGCGTGGCTGTGGGTCGAGACGAGCACGGCCGCCACGTCCGTCGCGTCCTCGAGCAACCGCACCGGCCGTGCCTCGGGCAGGAGCTCGATCCCGGCGGGCGGGTCGGGCGGGAAGGCGTCGGGGCGCGGATCGATCCAGGCGAGCCGCAAGGGGAGGGGGGCCAGGACCCGAGCGAGCGCCCGGCCGACATGGCCCGCGCCGAAGAGGAGCACGCGCGGCCGAGCCGCCCGCTCGGCTGCCTCCTCGGAGGCGAGCCGGTCGAGTGTGGCGGCATCGGCCCGGGTGAGCCGCAGGGTCGCCCGCCCGCCGCAGCACTGGCCGAGCTCGGGGCCGAGGACGAGCTCGAGCAGCGCCTCGCGCTCGCCCGATTCGAGCATCGCCCGGGCCCGGGCGATCGCTTGCCATTCGAGCACGCCACCCCCGACCGTGCCGGCGGTACCCTCGGCGTGGACGAGCATGCGGGCCCCGACCTCGCGCGGCACCGAACCTTTGGCGGCGACGATCGTCACGAGCACGGCCGGCCGGCCGGCGACCGAGAGCCCGGCCAGGATCGCCGCGAGCTCGCTCATGCCGCGCCGGTTCCGGGCGGGTCGCCCGCGGCCCGGGCTCGGACCCGCTCGACCGCCGCGAGCACCGCTTCGGGCGTGGCGGGCGGGTCGAGCTTCGGGCAGATGCGGTGGCCGGCGAGGCTCGCCACGGCATCCGAGATCGCGTGCAGCGCGGCGGTCGCGAGCATCAAGGGTGGCTCGCCCACCGCCCGGCTGCGATGGATCGTGGGCTTGCGGTTGGGGGCCCCCTCGAAGAGGGCGATATTCGAGATCCGCGGCCGGTCGCCCGCGGTCGGGATCTTGTAGGTGGAGGGGCTGTGGGTGCGCAGCCGACCCCGTTCGTCCCAGACGAGCTCCTCGCTCGTGAGCCAGCCGATCCCCTGGACGAGCCCGCCTTCGATCTGGCCCAGATCGACCGCCGGGTTGAGCGAGCGGCCGCAATCGTGCAGCACGTCGACCCGATCGATCCGATGCGCGCCGGTGAGCGTGTCGACGGTCACCTCGGCGCAGGCCGCACCGCAGGCGAAATAGTAGAAGGGCCGGCCGCGGCCGGCCTTGCGGTCCCAGTGGATCTCGGGCGTGCGGTAGAAACCCGAGGCCCAGAGCTGGACGCGGGCCCGATAGGCTTCGGCGACGAGCTCCTCCCAAGCGATCTCCTGGTTGCCGACCCGCAGCCGGTTCGGCAGCCAGACGAGCTGCTCGGCCGGCACCGACCAGCGCTCGGCGGCGAAAGCCGAAAGCCGCTCCTTGAGCGTGCGGGCCGCCGCCTGCGCGGCCATGCCGTTCAAATCGCTGCCCGAGGAGGCGGCCGTGGCCGAGGCGTTGGGCACCCGGCCGGTGTCGGTCGGCGCGAGCCGGATCCGCTCGAGGTCGAGGGCGAGCTCGTGCGCCACTACTTGCGCCACCTTGACGAACAGACCCTGGCCCATCTCCACGCCGCCGTGCGCCAACAGCACGCTGCCGTCGCGGTAGACGTGCAGGAGTGCCCCTGCCTGGTTGTACCAGGTCGCGGTGAAGGAGATGCCGAACTTCACCGGGGTCAGCGCGATCCCCTTCTTGAGCACCGGGCTCTCGGCATTGAAGGCGGCGATCGCCCGGCGTCGCTCATGATAGGCGGCGCGGTGCGCGAGCTCGTCGAGGACCGCTTCGAGCGGAGCGTCCTCGACCGGCTGATGGTAGGGGGTGAGATCGCCCTCGCGGTAGAGATTGCGCCGGCGCACCTCGAGCGGGTCGAGGCCCGTGGCGAAGGCCACTTCCTCGACGATCCGCTCGGCCACGAGCACGCCCTGCGGCCCGCCGAAGCCGCGGAAGGCGGTGTTGGAGCAGGTGTTCGTGCGCCACGGCTCGGAGACCAGTCGCACCGCCGGATAGTGGTAGGCATTGTCGGCGTGGAACAGGGCGCGATCGGTGACCGGGCCCGAAAGGTCGGCCGAGAAGCCGCAGCGCGCAGCCAAGGTGGCGCGCACGGCGTGGATCCGCCCGTCCGGGTCGAAGCCCACCTCGTACTCGGCGAGGAAATCGTGCCGCTTGCCGGTGACGATCATGTCCTCGTCGCGGTCGGGGCGGAGCTTGGCCGGCCGGCCGGTGCGCCGGGCGACGAGGGCCGCGAGCACGGCGAACAGATTGGCCTGGGTCTCCTTGCCGCCGAAGCCGCCGCCCAGCCGCCGGCAGCGTACGGTCACCGCGGCCATCGGCAGGCCGAGCGCCCGCGCCACCACGAGCTGGGTCTCGGCCGGGTGTTGGGTGGAGGACCAGACGAGCATCTCACCCTCCACACCGGGCACGGCGAGCGCCACCTGGCCCTCGAGGTAGAAATGCTCCTGGCCACCGATCCGCATCCGCCCGGCGAGCCGACAGGGGGCTGTGGCGAGGGCCGGGTCGACCGCGCCGCGCTCGAGCCGCAAAGGCTCGCACACGAAGCCGCTGCCGGCGGTGCGCGCCTCCTCGATCCCGAGGACGGCGGGGAGGTCCTCGTAGACGACCCGGGCGAACCGGGCGGCGCGTCGGGCCTGCTCGCGCGTCTCGGCGGCGACCACGAAGATCGGCTGGCCGCAATAGACGACCTCGTCCGTGGGAAGCACGGGTTCGTCGCCGGCGTGGACCGGCGAGATGTCGACCGCCGCACCGGGATCCTCGCCGGTCAGCACGAACACCACGCCCGGTGCCGCGCGCACCGCATCCAGCTCGAGCGCGACGATCCGGGCCCGGGCCCGCTCCGAAAGGCCGAGGGCCAGGTGCAGGCAGCCTTTGGGCTCGACCAGATCGTCGACGTAGAGGGCCCGGCCGGTAACGTGGGCCGAGGCCGAATCGTGGGCGATCGCCGCGTGCACGTCGCCGCGGATGCGCTCGATCGGCTCAGCCAAGCGCGGGCTCCGCGGCATGCAGGCGGACCGGCACGCCCCGGCTCTCGAGCCACGCCCGCCACAAGAGGTTGGCGGCGACCGTCCGACGGTAGGCAGCCGAGCCACGATGATCGGAGATCGGCTCGAAATCGCGATCGAGGGCGGCCACGGCGCGTTCGAGCGCGGCCTCGTCCCAAGCCGCGCCCTCGAGCGCCGCTTCCGCGGCCCGCGCCCGGGCGGGGATCGCCGCCATGCCGCCGAAGGCGAGTCGGACGTGGCGCACCCGCCCGTCCTCGATCGCCAAGGCGATCCCGGCGCTCACCGTGGCGATGTCCTGCTCGCGCCGCTTGCTCACCTTCTCGAACACCAAGCGGGTTCCGGCCGAAGGCCGCGGCAAGAACACCGCGTCGACGAACTCACCCGGTTCGAGGGCGGTCCGTCGATAGCCTCGGAAGAACTCGGCGAGCGGCAGCTCGCGGCGGCGATCGCCGCGGCGCAGCGCGAGCCGGGCGTCGAGGGCGAGGAACGCCGGGGCTCCGTCGCCCACGGGCGAAGCGTTGGCCAGATTGCCCACGACCGTGGCGGTGGCGCGGATCTGCTCGCCGGCGAAGCGGTCGACGAGCTCGCCCAGCCCCGGAGCGAGCCGTCGCAAGGCGGCAGCGGCCTCGCGCCAGGTCACGGCGGCACCGATCCGCAACCCCTCCGCCGTCTCTTCGAGACGGTGCAGCTCGGCTACCCGGCCGAGCCAGACGATCAGCGGGGGGCGGTCGAGCTCCTTGGTGATCCGGAGGCCGACATCCGTCCCCCCGGCGAGCAGGAGGGCGTCGGGACGGGCGGCGAGCAGGTCCGAGAGCTCCTCGAGGCGCGCGGGGGCGATCAGCCGGGCACCGTCCGGGCCTTCGAGGAGGAGAGGCTCCCCCGTGTCGCGTTCGGCGAGCCGGGCACGCCAGAGCTCGGCCGCGGCCAGGAGCGGATCGGCCGCCGGAGCCGGCTCGAATTCGTACATCGCCCGAGCGGCCCGGACGATCGGCCCGTAGCCCGTGCAACGGCAGAGATTGCCGGCGAGCCGGGCCTCGATCTCCGCTTCCTCGGGCGGCTCGGGACGGTCGAGCCGCAGGGCCCAGAGGCTCGTGACGATGCCGGGCGTGCAGAAGCCGCACTGGCTGGCGTGCTGCTCGACCATGGCCCGCTGCACGGGGTGCAGCTCGCCGTCGCGCGCGAGGTCCTCGACCGTGGCGACGCGGCAGCCGTCGACCGTGGCGAGCAGCCGGATGCAGGCGCAAATCGGCTCGTGGACGACGCGGCCGTCGCACAACCGGGTGAGCAGCACGGTGCAGGCACCGCAATCGCCCTCGTTGCAGCCCTCCTTGGTGCCGGTCCGGCCTTCCACTCCGCGCAGCCAGTCGAGCAGCGTGGTGGTGGGCGCCACCCCGGCCACCTCGCGGAGCTCGTCGCCGAGCCAGAAGCGGACGACCCGCCGCATCAGCTCCCCCGATAAGTCGTGTAGCCGTAGGGGCTCACGAGCAGGGGGACATGGTAGTGCGCATCCGCGTCGGCGATCCCGAAGCGGATCGGCACCGTCTCGAGGAAGGGGGGCTCCGGGAGGACCACACCCCGGGCGCGGAAATAGGCCGCCACCTCGAAGACCAGCTCGAAACGGCCGGCCCGGATCGTCCCGGGACCGAGGAGCGGCGTATCGAGTCGACCGTCGGCGTTGGTCGTGGCTCGACCGAGCAGGGTTCGCCGGCCGTCCGGTTCGAGCGCGAAGAGGGCCAAGGCGAGACCGTCCGCCGGCCGTCCGGCCGCGGTGTCGAGCACGTGGGTGGTGAGCCGCCCTTTTCCGCCCTTCGTCCCTTCCGCCATCCGTTCCCGTCCCGCTTCTCGTCCCGTCGCCGAGCGAACCCCGTTCCACCGCGGCGCACAAGGGCCTAAGGCTGGGCCGCCCGGCCGCTCGCGGAGGATCCGCCGATCGCCTCGCCCGCCCTCGACCGACTGCTCGTCCGCCTCGACCGGCTCGCCACGGTGAGCGACGAGCCCGGCCGGCTCACCCGCCTCACCTGGGGACCGGCTTGGCGCGAAGCCGTCGGCCTCGTGCGTGGCTGGATGGAGGAGGCGGGGCTCGTGACCCGGCTCGACGCGGTGGGCAATCTCGTGGGGCGTCGGGAAGGGACGCGGCCCGGTGCCCCGGCTCTCCTTTCGGGCTCGCATCTCGACACGGTGATCGACGCCGGCCGCTTCGACGGGGTGCTCGGGGTTCTCCTCGCTCTGGCGGCGGCCGAGGAGCTCGAGGTGCGCGAACAGCACCCGCCCTTCGCGCTCGAGGTCGTGGCCTTCGCCGACGAGGAGGGGGTGCGCTTCCCCTGCGCGCTCACGGGCTCCCGGGCGATGGCCGGCACGCTCGACCCGGCGGTCCTGGAGCTCACCGACCGCGACGGGACGACCCTCGCCGAAGCTTTGCGGGCCTGTGGGCTCGATCCCGACGGGCTCGCCGGCTGCGCGCGCAAGCCCGGTGAGATCCTGGGCTTCCTCGAGGCCCACATCGAGCAGGGACCGGTGCTCGAGCAGGAAGGGGTGGCCCTCGGGCTCGTGCGCGCGATCGCCGGTGCTACCCGCCTCGAGGTCCTGGTCGAGGGCCGGGTGGGCCATGCCGGAACCGTGCCGATGCGGCTCCGCCGGGATGCCCTCGCCGGGGCGGCCGAGATGGTCCTCGCGGTCGAACGGTCGGCGCGAGGCGAGGCCGAGCTCGTTGCCACGGTCGGCCGACTCGAGGTCCTGCCCGGCGCGGTCAACACGATCCCCGGTCGGGTGCGGTTCACGATCGACCTGCGCAGCCCCGAGGACCGTGAGCGGACCCGTGCCCTGGCCGATCTCGAGGCGCGTCTCGAGGAGATCGCCCGACGGCGCGGGCTCGGGCTGCGCCTCGTCCCGATCCACGAGGCGCCGGCCGTGGCTTGCGCTCCGACCCTGTGCGACGCGCTCGCCCGGGCCTGCGCCCGTTGCGGCCTCGCCGAACGGCGGCTCACGAGTGGGGCCGGCCACGACGCCATGGCGATCGCGGCGATCGCGCCCGTGGCCATGCTCTTCGTGCGCTGTCGCGGCGGGATCAGCCACGACCCGGCCGAACATGCCGCGCCGGCCGACATCGAGGCGGCGCTCGCCGTCCTGGTCGAGACGATCGTCCTCCTGTCCGAGGAGTTCCGATGAGCCCACCCTTCGACCGTCTCGCTCGGCTCGTCCACGAGCGTTTTCCCGAAGAGGTCGCCTTCTTGGCCGAGCTCGTGCGGATCCCGACCGACAATCCGCCGGGCGATCTGGCCGCCGCCGCCGAACGGATCGCCGGGCTGCTCGAGGGCCTGGGCTTCCTCGTCGAACGCCATCCGGTCCCGGTCGAGGCGGTGCGGGCGGTGGGCATGCGGAGTGCCACCAATCTCGTGGTCCGCCGCCGGTTCGGCGAGGGGCCGGTGATCGCCCTCAACGCCCACGGCGACGTCGTCCCGCCCGGGGAGGGGTGGACCGTCGATCCCTACGCCGCGGTGATCCGCGACGGCTGGATGTACGGTCGCGGCGTGGCGGTCTCGAAATCCGACATCGCCTCTTACGCCTTCGCGCTGCTCGCCCTCGAAGCCCTCGCCCGCGAAGGCACGGCCCTGCACGGCACGGTCGAGCTGCACGTGACCTTCGACGAGGAGGCGGGCGGCGAGATCGGCCCCGCGCGCCTGCTCGAAGAGGGGACGAGCCGGCCCGATCTGGCGATCGGCGCGGGCTTCTCCTACGCCGTCGTGACCGCGCACGATGGCTGCCTGCACCTCGAGGTCACGGTCGAAGGCCGGTCGGCGCACGCCGCCCTGCCGCACACCGGGATCGATGCCCTCGAAGCGACCACCCACCTGCTCGCGAGCCTCTACGCCTTCCGCCGGGAGCTCGCCCGGCGGGTGAGCGCGGTCCCCGGGATCGGTGCGGCCCAGCTCACGGTCGGGCTGATCGGGGGCGGGATCAACACCAACGTCGTGCCCGACCGGATCACCTTCCGGCTCGATCGGCGGATCCTCCCGGAGGAGGACTCGGAGGCCGCCGAGGCGGAGCTGCGCACCCTGCTCGAGGGAGCGATCCGGGCGTTCCCGCGGGCCCGGCTCGAGGTCCGGCGGATCCTGCTCGCCCGACCCCTCGTCCCCTCGCCCGGTCAAGAGCGGCTCGTAGCCGCGCTCGTGCGACACGCCGAGCGGGTTCTGGGCGAGACGGTTCCGAGCAAGGGGGTGCCGCTCTACACCGATGCTCGGCACTATGCCGAGGCGGGCGTGCCGATCGTGCTCTACGGCGCCGGGCCGCGCAGCCTCGAGGAGGCGAATGCGCACCGGGCCGACGAGCGGCTCGCGCTTTCCGACCTCGAGAAGGCGACCGAGATCGTGGCGGGCGCGCTGCTCGAGCTTTTGCGGACCGATCGCGCCTGAGTTCCGGACGAGAAGGGAAGGACCGGTGGGCTCAACCGCGCGCTTCGAGGGCCTCGAGCAGGCAGGCGCGCGCCGCCTCGTCGACTTCGGGTTCGCGGCCACCCCAATGGCGGAAACCCGGGACGGCCTGGTGGAGGAGCATCCCGAGGCCGTCGACCACCGGATTGCCGCGCGCCCGGGCGGCGGCGAGCAGCGGGGTTTCGAGTGGGACGTAGACGAGGTCGGTGACCAACGCCGTCCGCGGCAGGCGCGCGAGGTCGAGGGGCAGAGGCGGCTGGCCCTTCATGCCGAGGCTCGTGGCGTTCACGAGCAGCGCGAGGTCGGCCAGGGCCTCGCTCGGTACGGGCCAAGGGACCGTCGCGAGGCGCCCCGGGAACGCGGCCTCGAGCTCGTGAGCGAGCCGTGCCACCCGCTCGGGCGTGCGGTTGGCGAGGCGCAGCTCCGGTGTGCCCGATTCGAGGAGCGCCCAGGCGACCGCTCGGGCCGCCCCACCGGCGCCCAGGAGGAGCGCCGGCCCGCTCGTCGGCCGAAAGTCGGGAACGGCGGCCGCGAGGCTCGCGAGGAACCCCGCACCGTCGGTGTTGCGGCCCTCGAGCATCCCGTCGGGATGGACGAGGACGGTGTTGACCGCCCCCATCCGCTCGGCCGCGCCGTCGCGCCGGTCGACCAGGGCGAAAGCCCGCTCCTTGTGCGGGATGGTCACGTTCCAGCCGAGGAAGCCGAGCCGCGGCAGGGCGCGGAAAGCGAGCTCCAGATCCTCCGGGCGGACCGGCAGCGGCACGTAGGTGCCGTCGATCCGGTAGCGTTCGAACCAGTGACCGTGCAGGCGGGGCGAGAGGGAGTGATCGACCGGCCAGCCCACGATACCGGCCAGCCGCGCCTTGCCGGAAAGCAGCATGCAGGGGTCCCGTGAGGCGGAGCGCAGCCGGGCGAGCTAGGCGGCGGCGAGGGGGAGCGTCAAGCGGCGGACTTGCTCGGCCGAGATGCCGACCGGATGTTGGGCCCATGGACCGGCTCTGGCGCCTCGGCTACCGGCTCGCGCATGCCGCGCGCTGCTCCTGGTGGGCGGTCCGCCGGCCGAGTGCCCGGGGTGCGGCGGTCGCGGTCTGGTCCGAGGGACGGCTCCTCGTGGTCGAGACCTCTTACCGCCCGGGTCTGATCGACCTACCGGGGGGTGCGGTCGCGCGCGGTGAGCGGCCGATCGCGGCCGCTTTGCGCGAGCTCGCCGAAGAGACCGGTATCGAGGCGCCGGAGACGGCGCTCGAACCGCCGGTCGCACTCGCCTTCACCTTCGAACGACGGCGGATCGAGAGCGAGGTCTTCGCCTGGCGGCCGAGCCGGCGACCGGCGGTCCGGGTCGACGGACGCGAGGTGATCCGGGCGGCGTGGTTGGCGCCGGAAGAGGCGCTGCGACGGCCCTCGGTGCCCGGCTTGGCCCACTACCTCACGCGGGTCGGAACCCCCGGATCGTCCGATCCGGGGGTGGGGGAGCCGTGGGCGGGGCACACCCGGGAACCGGGAAGCGAGCCGACCCTCAGGGCTTGACCGCGGGGGGTGCGGAGAGCGGCGGCAGGACGCCGCCGCAGACGAGCCCGACATAATGCCGCTCGAGCTCCGAGAGCTCGCGGAAATAGGAGCCGAGCGAGATGTCACAGGTGGCGGCCATGGTGAGGCGCGCCTGCAGATCGTTCATCGTCCGCCGCTGTTGGATCGCGCTCGTGCCGAGGGTCCGGATCTCGGTACAGGCGGCGAGGGCGAGCGGGGCGAGGAGCACGGCGAGACGGGTGGGGCGGTTCACGGCGAGGCTCCCGGAACGTGGCGTTGAGCTTATATCCCTATAAAATAGGATTGTCAACCTCTCTCTGCCGAGCTTCCTTTCTTCTCCCCGCGCCGCTAGCCTCCACCCCGAGCGAACGGGGAGGAACGATGCGGTTCGAGCGGGTCGCGGTGTTGAGCTTCGATTGCTACGGAACCTTGATCGACTGGGAGCGCGGTCTACTCGGGGCCCTCGCGCCGTGGCGTGAGCGCACGCGGCTCGCCCTCGACGACGAGACGCTGCTCGCCGCGTTCGCCGAGGAGGAATCGTCCCAGCAGGTGGCCACTCCGACACTGCGCTACGATCGGCTCCTCGCCCGGGTGCTGGAGCGGCTCGGTCGGCGCTTCGCGGCCCCGCCGACGGCGGCCGAGACCGAGGCGTTCGGCGCTTCGGTCGGTGATTGGCCGCCCTTTCCGGACAGTGCCGAGGCCCTCGCCCGATTGGCCCGCCGGGTGCCGCTGATCGTGCTCTCGAACGTCGACGAAGGGAGTATCCGTCGCTCGGCCGCTCGGCTCGGCGATCCCTTCGCCGCGATCCTGACCGCCGAGGCGATCGGCTCGTACAAGCCCGACCTGAGGAATTTCGCCTATCTCTTGGGGTTCCTCGCCGGTCGTGGGTTGCCGCGGGAGGGGCTCGTGCACGTCGCCCAGAGCCTCTTCCACGACCACGCGCCGGCGGCCGCCATGGGTATCCCCTCGGTGTGGATCGACCGGCGCGCCGGCCGGCCGGGCGGGGCGACCAAGCCGCCCCCCGCCGGCACGGCTCCGGCCGTGCGCTTCACGTCCCTCGAGGCCTTCGCCGACGCCTTCGAGCGGGTCCGGTCGGCCTGAGGGGCCGACCCGCTCGCCGCGCGACGCTCGGCGCGGTCGTGGCGCGCAGCGGCGAGCCGTTGCGGCGCCGCCGCCCCGGCCCTCAGACCCGGAAGTGCTCCTCGACGTAGCGCAGCAAGAGGGCCACGCAGTCCTCGACGTCGAGTGCGTCGGTCGGCACCACGAGTTCGGGGTTCTCGGGCGGCTCGTAGGGGCTCGAGATGCCGGTGAACTCCTTGATCTCGCCTTTGCGCGCGCGCTTGTAAAGACCTTTGGGGTCGCGCCGCTCGCACACCTCGAGCGCGGCCTTGACGTAGATTTCGTGGAAGGCTTCCCCCGCCGCCTCGCGGGCCCGTTGCCGATCCGCCCGGTAGGGCGAGATGAAGCTCGAGACGACGAGGAAGCCGGCATCGGCGAACAGTGCGGCGACCTCGCCCACCCGGCGGATGTTCTCGGCCCGATCCTCGGGGCCGAAGCCGAGGTCGCGGCAGAGCCCACTGCGGATGTTGTCGCCGTCGAGCACGTAGACCTGCCATCCCCGGGCGAACAGCTCGCGCTCGAGGGCGAGCGCCAAGGTCGACTTGCCGGCGCCGCTGAGCCCGGTGAACCACAGGACGCCGCCTTTGTGGCCGTTGCGCGCGGCGCGCGCCGCCCGGCTCACCGCGTGGCCGACCTGGGTGATGTTGGTGGCCCGCACGGTCACGAGCTGGCGCTGGTCGGGATAGCCCTCCATCGAGACGATCCCGCCGCCCACCGGCAGATGGTCTTCGACCAGCACGAACCGGCCGGTTCGCGGGTTGGCGGTGTATTCGTCGAGGGCCAACATGCGCTTGGTCCGCAAGACGACCTCGCCGGCGCCGTTGCGCTCGATCCGGTCGGGCGGCAGGCTCGCGAGTTCGGCCGTGTCGATCGACCGCTCGATCGCCTCGACCACCGCCGTGGCCTCGGTCGTGGCGAGCTTGAGCTTGTAGGTGGAGCCGATCCGCAGCGGCGTGGCGCCCAGCCAGAAGAGCCGGGCCTTGAAGACGGTGGTGAGCACCGGAGGGTTCTCGACGTGGCTCATGATCTCGCCGCGTTCGACGAAGATCGGCTCGTCGAGGGTCACACCGACGCTCTGCCCGGCATACGCTTCCCGAGGCGGCGCCGGCACGTGCCAGGCCTCGATCGAGCGGATCTTGGCGGTCTTGTTGGAGGGCGAGAAGAGCACCGTGTCGCCGACCGCGAGCCGGCCGGCCTCGATCCGCCCGGCCACGATCCGTCGCTCGTCGAACTTGTAGACGTCTTGGACCGGCATCCGCAGCGGTCGGTCGACCGGCAGGCTCGTGTAGGCGAAGGAGTCGAGCGCTTGGACCACCGAGGGCCCCTGGTACCAGGGCATCCGCGGGCTGTGCCGGACGAGATTGTCGCCCTCGCGGGCGGAGATCGGCACGATGCAGGTCGGCTGCACCCCGAGCTCGGCGAGATAGGCCCGAAAATCTTCCGCGACGCTGCCGAACCGGTCGGCCGAGAAGCCCACGAGGTCCATCTTGTTGACGAGCACCGCCACCTGACGGATGCCGAGGAGATGGAGGAGATAGCCGTGCCGGCGCGACTGTTCCTGGATCCCTTCGGCAGCGTCGATGACGAGGAGGGCCGCCTCGGCCTGGGCGGCACCCGTCACCATGTTCTTCAAGAACTCCTTGTGGCCCGGAGCGTCGATCACGAGATAGGGCCGGGCTGCGGTCTTGAAGCGGATCTGGGTCGTGTCGATCGTGACGCCCTGGTCGCGCTCGCTCTGCATCGCATCGAGCACGAAGGCCCATTCGAAAGGCATGCCGCGGCGCGCCGACATGGCCTCGACCGCCTCGAGCTTGCCCTCGGGCAAGGAACCGGTCTCGTGGAGGAGCCGACCCACGAAGGTCGACTTGCCGTGATCGACGTGGCCGACGATGACGATCCGAAGCGGCCGCGCCTCGGCGGCCCCGCTCGTGTGCGGCATGGTGGTCCCGTCCGTCGGGAGGGCGTGGAGCGCCCTCACATGTAGCCCGCGGCCCGCAGGCGTTCGAAGCTGTCCTCGGCCTCGTGGTCCATCGCCCGGCCGACGCGCTCGGGGGTCCGCGTGGTCTCGAGCTCGGCGATGATCGCATCGAGCGTGTCGGCCCGACTCGGCACCGGGAAGGTGATGTCCTGGTCGCCGAGCGAGCGGTAGCGCTTGCCGTCCTTGGCGAAATAGAGCTCGATGACCGGGATCCCCTCGCGGCGGGTGTATTTCCAGATGTCGAGCTCGGTCCAGTGCAGGATCGGATGGACCCGCACGTGCGTACCCTGCGGGAAGCTCGTCATGTACTGGCCCCAGAACTCGGGAGGCTGGTCCTTGAGCTGCCATTGCCCGGTCTCGTCGCGCGGGCTGAAGTACCGCTCCTTGGCGCGGATCGCCTCCTCGTCGCGGCGGATGCCGAGGATCAAGCCCTCGAAACCGTGCTTCTGGATCGCCGCCTTGAGCCCGAGGGTCTTGCGCGCCGCCGAACGGGCGGCCGGTGGCAGGGTCGGGTCGGTCGCTTCGAGCGGCGGGCATTCCTCTCGGATGAAGTTGAGGCCCCATTCCTTCGCGTAGCGGTCGCGGAAGGCGTACATCTCGGGAAACTTCTTGCCGGTGTCGATGTGCATCACCGGGAACGGCACGTGGCCGAAGAAGGCTTTGCGGCAGAGCCAGATGACGACGTTCGAATCCTTGCCCAGCGACCAGAGGATCGCGAGCTTGCCGAGCTTGGCCTTGGCCTCGCGCAGGATGAAGATGCTCTCGGCCTCGAGCTCGTCGAGATGGTCCATGGGCGCTGCCCGTCTCCTGCCTCGGCCGACCGGCCCCATACGGGCGGTCGGCGAGCGGCGCCGCTTAGCCGCGCCGGAAACGGCTTGTCAACGCGACGCCGCGTGCCGCTCGAGAACGGGCCGGCGCTTCAGCGGCGGGCGGCCTGGAGCCGGCTCTTGAGCCGGGTCAGCCGGTTGCGCCGCGCTTGGGCGCGCCGGCTCGAGGCGAAGCCGCGCGGCACGCCGCCGTCGCGACCACTCTGCACCCGGCCGAGCTGGGTCCAGGAGCGCACCGGTCCGCTGTCGAGGTGGATGAATTCGGCCCCCGGATAGTAGCCGACGCCGCCCGCCTGCAGCGCCAACGCCGCCCGGTGCGCGCGCTCGAGCGGCACGCCGGGGAAGCGCAGGTCGACGGCCATGCCGTACATGTGCAGGCTGTTGCGCGCCACCGCGCGCGAGCGCCGGCGCAACATGGCGTTGGTCTCGGGCGAGCGGTAGCCCGAGAGGACCTCGAGGGGGCCGTTCAACTCGAGCTGCTGCTGGAGGACGTAGGCGATGTCGAGGACCTGCGGGTCGATCTCGACGATCTCGTCGGTCCGCCAGTCGCGCAGGAGCCGGTTGATCGAGCGCAAGCCCTCGTCGAGATAGCGGCCGTCGGCGAAGTAGACGGTTCGCAAGGCCTCGCCGGTGTGCCGGTGATGCAGGGCGATCTGCCGAACCGGGACCGTGGCGAGCGCGGCCCGCCAGCCGAGGCCCGAGATCGGCAGACCCGCCGCCAGCCCCAGAAGGAAGCGGCGACGCGAGCTCACGGGCAGCTCCGGCATGTCGTTCTCCTCCTTCTTCTCGACCGACCCGGGCGGGCAAGCCCCGGACCGCGGCGACAATCTCGTACCGGCGCGAGCTGACGGGAGTGGCACTAAGCGATTCGGCGAAGATCTGCAACAGTCCGATGCTCGTTGTTCGAATGCGTATCCGACGGTGTCTACGCTCGGTTGACAGCGATCGTATCGTGACTTTGGCGCAACCACACTTGTTGCGAGCGAGACACGGGATCTTCGATACAGGCCTCGGTGAGACGATCCGCCAATCGCCGCGCGTCCTCGGCCGGCGAATTGCGGCGGCCGAAGTGCGCCCGGTTCCCGCGTCGTCCGCGTCACGTGGCAGCGCAATCGCATCGACGTACGGCATCGGCGAGGATGCCGGCCTTTTCGGCGGCGCCCGATTCGTGGATTCTGGTGAGCGATGAGTCCGGACCTCTCGATCATCGTTCCCCTCTACAACGAGGAGGACAATGTTCGCCCGTTGTTCGAGGCGATCGCCGCCGCGCTCGCGCCGCTGCCTTTGACGGTCGAACTGCTCCTGGTCGACGACGGCTCGCGCGATGCCACCTTCGCCCGCGCCCTCGAGCTGCCGCGCGACGGCAAACCCAAGCTCCGCCTCGTCAAGCTGCGGCGGAACTACGGCCAGACCGCGGCCATGGCCGCCGGGATCGAGCACGCCCGCGGGCGCATCCTCGTCACCCTGGACGGCGACCTGCAGAACGATCCCCAAGACATCCCGCGCTTCTTGGCCGAGATCGACAAAGGCTTCGATCTCGTGGTCGGCTGGCGCAAGGCGCGCAAGGACCACTGGTCGCGGGTCCTGCCCTCGAAGGTGGCCAACCGTCTGATCGGGTGGATCACGGGTGTGCCGATCAAGGACAATGGCTGCTCGCTCAAAGCCTACCGCGCTGAACTCATCAAAGAGATCCCGCTCTACGCCGAGATGCATCGCTTCATCCCGGCCATGGCGAGCCTCGCCGGCGCGCGGATCGCGGAGATCGAGGTGCGGCACCATCCGCGTCGCTTCGGCCGCTCGAAATACGGGTTCTCGCGGATCTACAAGGTGCTCGTCGACCTGGTCGTGATCGCGACCATCCTCGATTTCACCCGGCGCCCCATGCGCTGGCTTTTGGGGACCGGCGGGCTGGCCGCGCTGGTCGGCTGTTCGGCTGCCACCCTCTTCGTCCTGACCCGCGCCGAGCCCGGGGTCGCCTTCCAGGGCGTGGTCATGCTCTCGGGCGCGCTCGCCGCTTTTCTCCTGTTCCTCGCCTTCTTGAGCTATCTCCTGCACAGCGTCCGCACGTCGCGGCTCGAGCTGTTCCGTTTGCTCGCCGCCCGCCCGGCCGACGCTTCTCCTCCACCGTGAATCCTCCACCTCGAAAGCGGGATCCGATCGATGACCGCCGAGCTCGGGATCGCTCCCATGGCCGCCGCCGCGGCCGAGCTGTCCGTGGTCGTGCCGGTTCTCCGCGAGCAGCCGCGAATCGCCGAGCTGCACGCGCAGCTGTGCCGTGGACTGGCCCCGCTCGGTCGTCGCTTCGAAGTGATCTACGTGATCGACGGGCCGCAGCGCGCCACGCTCGAGGCACTCAAGGCGATCCGTAGGCAGGGCGGCGGGATCGAGATCTTGACCTTCGCCCGTCCGATGGGGGAAGCGGCGGCGCTCACCGTCGGCCTGCGTCACGCGAGCGGGGCGATCGTGCTCACGGTCGCAACCGAACTCGAGGTCGATCCGGCCGAGCTGCCGCGGCTGGTCCGTACCCTCGAGACGGGTGACGCGGACATCGTCACCCTGGCCCGCCGGCCGCCGGGGCAGGTCGGCAAAGGCAAGCTCGAGCGGCTGCTCGACCTCCTCCTGCAGAGCCGGCTCGAGGACGTCCGCAGCCCGATCCGGGCGATGCGCGCGCGGGTCGCCGCCGAGCTCAGCCTCTACGGCAACCAGCATCGTTTCCTTCCCCTGATCGCCCAGGCGCAGGGCTTCACCGTCGAGGAATTGCCGGCTCCGGCACCCGGCCGCGCCGGCCCCGGCCTCGGCCGCGCCGGCTCCTGGCCGAGCCTCCTCCTCGACGTGGTGACCCTCTACTTCCTCTTGAAATTCCTCAAAAAGCCGTTCCGGTTCTTCGGTGGATTCGGCTTCTTGATCCTGGCATGCGGCGCGCTCGCCACGGCCTGGTTGGTCTTCGAGCGGCTGGCGCTGGGCGTGCCTTTGGGCGATCGGCCGGCGCTGATCCTTTCGACGTTGATGGTCGTGCTCGGCATCCAGATCCTCGCCGTGGGGCTGATCGGCGAGCTCGTGACCTTCGCCTGGGCGCGCGAGGCCAAGGACTACAAGGTCGACCGCATCGTCGAGTAGCCGGCCGGGCCGCGCGCCGCTCGGGGGCGCACGACCCGGCCCGGCTCGCGCTCAGCGCGACGGGCGGACCGCGACCGGCTCGCCCAGTCGTCGGACCAGGCGCCCCTCGTAATCGTAGATGTAATTGGCGCTCTCGAAGAAGCCGATCGGGATGTCGAGACCGATTTGTCGCGCCCGCCGAAAGTTGATCGCGATGTCCGGTGGCGAGACGATCCCGACCTTGAGCCGGCCCGGCACGGCTCGACCGGTGAGGATGTCGACGGCGTAGAGGGCAGCCAGGTTGGCGTTGCTCTCGAAACTGATACCGATCGAGAGGACCGCGCTGTCGTCACCTTCCTGAACGACCTCCGGAACGGCGCTGACCACCGGGACCCGGCCGGCATGGGCGTTGATCGTCGCGATCTCCTTGAACACGGCGGTGCTGCCGGTGATCCAGAACAGGCTGCGGTCGAGCGCCGGATCGCTCGCGCGCATCTGATCGACCGCTTCGGAGACCAACTTGGCGAGCTCCTCCTTGGCTTTGGCGGGGTTCTGCACGGACAGGTACTGGACCACGATACCCTGGGCTGCTGCCGCCTGCTGCATCGGCTTGGCCTGGGTGCGCACGGCGCTGATGTTCTTGCCGTCCACGAGGATACCGAGGTTACGCAGGCCCGGCTTGAAGTCCAGGAGATAAGCGAGCTGCACCTCGATCGGCATGTTGAGGGAGGTGAAGGCGAAGTTGGTCCCGCTGCCTTCATCGTAGCTCGCGATCTGGCCGAGTGCCACGGGGTCTTTCGCGCAGATCGTGACGACGGGCACCGCCCCTCTACGATAGTACTGATGAAGCCAGGCGGTCGACTCCGAGCCCATTGCGAAGACGAGGTCGATGCCTGGGTCCTCCACCATCTGCAGCGCAGCCGCGCCACGGCCATCGTCATTCTGGAAGTTGAACGCCAGAAACTCGGCATTGAGACCTTTGTTGGCGAACACTTCGAGGACCTTGCTGATCGCGATGTCGTAAGCGGGCGAAGGGCGAGGATAGAGAACCAGGACGCGACGCAGCGGGCCGGCGGCCGGGAAGACCCGGCGAACGACCGCCTGCAGCGGGTCTCCCTCGACCGGCTCGACCCGCCAGTCGGGAGCCCGGGCCGGGTCGACCTTGAACCAGCTCGCGAGCCCGACCGCCGGGACCGCCGGGAAAGCGGTGGGCGGCACGACGAGCAGGCCGAATGCGCCCACTGCGAGGGCGGCGAGACGACGGCGTTGCAGCGAGAGCGAGCGAGTATCCGACATCGTGGCAAAGCTCCTCGGAGGTGGCACCGGAGTGTGTCGAGTGGCGATCAGGCGGACACGACGGGCTCCACCGCTTGTCGCCGCTCGATGAGCGTCGGCCGGACCCAGACGAACGGGCGCCGGAGCCGCCGCGCGCCGTGGCCGTACTCGGCCAGAGCCCTGGCCAGGCTTCTTGCTGGTTCCCGAGCCCCGGAAGCCCGTTCGGCTTCCCGGCCGAGAAGGACCCGCAGCTCTTCGAGCCAAGAGGCCGGATCCGCCGCCAAGTGCAACTCGACCATCGGCATCCGACGGATCACGGCCCGATAGGAGGTGGCATCGCCACAGCCGACGAGCCGCAGCGCGCTGCCGGCCGGAAGATCCGCGAGGATCGGCGCGAGGAACGCCACGAGGCGACGCGCTCCCTCCGAATCCGCAGGATCGGGTTCTGCCGATGCCACGGCGCGCGATCTGCGGCCGGGCCGGTCGACGAGCGGGAGCCCCTCGCTGTCGATCGCGAGGAGGAAGGTGAGGTTGGGCGGGTCGAGATGGAGCCCGAGCAACCGGCCGGATGGCGAGCCGGTATGCTCCCGACCCACCGTTCGGCGCTGCGTCGCCAGGAAGAGGAGGCCGAGAATCGCGACGACGAGCGCGATCCCTTGCAGGGCCGGGCCGATCTGGCCCGTCAACATCAAGAGCTGACCGACGAGCACCGGACCCGCGACGTGACCGATCCGCTCGAGGAAGCGATAAGCCGCGGTCGCGCTACCCGCACCGATCCGCCGCGCCAGATCGAGATCGGCCACGTGCGTGACGATCGGCGCGTTGATCAGCCCGTGCGCGCCACCCACCACGAGAATGCCGATCGCCAGCATGATGGTCTGGAGAATTCCGGCGTAGCTACCGTGGCCGAGCAAGGCCGTATCGGCCAGGGCGATCGCCCAAAGACCCGGGCCACTGACCAGCCCGCCGATCCCGAGGACCAGGACGGTCCGGCCACGACGATCGACGAGCCGGGCCACGGCACTGCTCGCGGCGATCACGCTGCCGGCGTAGATCATCAGCATCTGACCGATGTCCTCGTGCCGATAGCCCTGCTCGGTCATGAGCAGCGGCAGCGCGAAGACGACCACGCCGGTCAGCACGGCTTTGGCCGGGATCCCGACGAAACCCATCGTCGCGAGCAGGCTGCGGCTGCGCAGCGCTTGGCCGAGCTCCCAAGCGAGCCGCTCGAGGGCGGCCGACAGCCCGTCTTCCTCGTGGCTTTTGCCGGTCGGGGCCGGGATCACGATCCTGGCATAGAGCGCGGTCAGCGCCGCGGCGACGGCACCGAGCGCGAACACGCCGCCGGGACCGAGATTGACGACCAGCAACGATCCGATCGCCATTCCGGCGATCATGCCGCCCTGGAACCCGAAGACGATGATCGCCGCACCCTGGGTCCGACGTTCGGGGGCCGCGACGGCGAGGATGTAGGACTGCACACCGATCAACAGCAGGGCCTGGCCGATGCCGGCACACGTCCGGCCGAGCACGAGCGGCAGCAGACTTCCCGGAAGGACGAGCGCGAGCAGTCCCGATGCCGTGAGCAGGAGCCCGACCGGATATTCGGCGAGCATCCGCGCCGAGGGTTCCTTGCGGTTGAGGCGCTGTTGGAGATCGTTGAAGCTGCCGACCTCGGCATCGCGCAGGACGACGAGCTCGCCGTCGAGGACCGCGTGCAGACGGTGCGTCCGGGCGGTCTCGACCAACTCCGGAAAGCTCGCCCCGATCTCCTCACCGCCGCGCGAATAGAGGCGCACCCCCGACGGTGCCGCGGCGAGCTGGACGCGGATCCCGTCCCACTTCCATTCGACCGCCCAGTCCTCGGGCGCGGCGGCGATCGCCGCGAGATCGGACCCCTCAAGGGGATGGGCGAGCATGAAGGGCCGAAAGGCGAGCTCGGCCCCGCTCGCGGGCTCGGGGCCACGACCTTCGAGCCAGGCGAAGAGCGCCTCGTAAGGTGGTGCTTGGGCGTGCCAGAGCTCTTCGACACGGGCCGGATCGACCCCACCCAGGCCGGCGAGGGCTTCGCGCACGAGCCCGGCCGAGACGCCGACCCGCAAGCCGCCGGTGAGGAGCTTCAGGAGTGCCCACCGGCCGGTCGCATCGAGTTGGTCGAGGAGGTCGGCGAGGAGGGCTGGCAGGCGCGATTTGGGGGTCGTGGCGAGCTGGTCCACCACCCGGGAAAGCTGCGGCGCCGGCCGACGTTCGGCCGGCTCGGGCCACAGAAGAGCCGCGGTCTCGGCGAGATCGCCCACATAGTCGTAGGACCAGGCGAACAGCACGGGATCGGTGCGCTCGGCCAAAAGGGCGCGGACGAGCCCGGGCTTGGCGTGCGGGAAGTCGAGGGTCCCGATGAGCGCGGCCAAAGCCCAACCCCGATCGGGATCGGGCGTGCGGCGCAGATAATCGCGCAGGAGCGCGAGCTTGCCCGTGCGCTGCGGGCAATGCAGGAGGCGCTCCAAGAGTTCGGCGAAGGCTTGCATCCACCCGTCGGCGCGGCGAGTCGTGCGAGGGAGGTAGCGGCGCGCCGTTCGGCTGCAAGCTCGAACCTCGGGGCGGGGTCACGGGCGGAGCGGATCCGACCAGGATTCGCCCAGGTTCCGGCCGACGTTCGCAGGGGGCGAGCCGCTGGTCTCCGGCACCGCGGGAAGACCCGCGGCGAGCCTGCTCGGTATCGGCGCCCCGATCGCCTCGCTCCTCGCCCTGGTCCGAGGCGGCGACGAGCCCGAGCCGGGCCGGATCCTGCCCTTCCATCCGGGTTTCCTCGCGGCCATGGTGCGGGTCGGTTCGGCCGACGAAGCCTCCCTCGGCTTCGCTCGAAGGAGGCCGGCCGCTGTTCACGTCCGGGGCGGGACATCCAGGCGCACGACCACCCCCTCGAGGCGCGCGTCCGGCGCCGGATAACGCTCCATCACGAGCGGATCGTGACCCGGGACGATGCGCTCGACCGCGCCGGCGAGCGCGCGCAGCCGATCGTAGCCCCGCAAAGTGGCCTCGACGTCGTGCACCACGAGGAACGGCCGATAGTCCAAGACGTTCTCGTAATAGTGCGCGGTGTCGGAAGCGAGGACCACGGGACCGCGCGCGGTGGCGACCCGGACGCACTGGATACCCTTGGCGTGGCCACCGATCCGATGGACGGTGACGCCGGGTGCCACTTCCTCGTCGCCGTCGTGGAAGACGACCCGGCCTTCGAAAACGCGGCGCACCATGCCGCAGACATGCTCGACACTGTAGGGCCGGCGAAGTTCGACGTAGGTCATGCAGCGGCCCGTCGTGTAGGCGAGCTCGGCCTCTTGGACGTGGAAGCGGGCGGCGGAGAAATGGTCGAGCGTGCCGGCATGATCGTAGTGCAAGTGGGTCACGATCGCTTCGGGGATCTCTTCGGCGCGGATGCCGAGCATGGCGAGGCCCTCGCGTGGCAGCCGGTCGATCCTCCGCCCACGGCGGGCAGCTTCTTCGGCGTCGAAGCCGAGGTCGACGAGGATCACACGATCCCCCGATCGCAAGAGCCACACGTAGAAGTCGATCGGCATCGGCGCGGAATCGTGCGGATCGACGCCCAAAAAATTCTCTCGGCAGGTGCGCGCCACGAGCCGAGCGTAGCGGATCGCGAAGACCCCCCAAAGCATGACCGTCCGAGCCCCCTCGTGCCTCGGAGGAAAGCGCTAGCAGGGGCAGGGCCGACCGGGGAGAGTGTCGGACGAAGTCGCCCATGCAGGGGGAGATGCGACGCTTGCACGCGCCGGGGTTCGCTCGCCTCGGTACCGAGCCTTAAGAGAACGCGGTCTGTTCAGCCTCCCTGTACCTCGGCGGGCCGGGCGGGAGCGATCCCGTCCGGCCCGATTCGTTCGCGGTCCCGCCGCTTCAGCCGGTTTCCTCCTCGTAGCCCGCGAGCGCGAGGGGGCGGGCCCGGATGCCGCGCAGACCGAGGGCGTGGACGAGGGCTTCCTCCCGCCCGTGGGTGATCCAGACCTCCTCGGCCCCGACCTCGCCGCAGCTGAGCAGGAGCTCGTCCCAATCGGCATGATCGGAAATCACGAGCGGGAGCTCCACCCCGCGCTGCTTGGCCCGTTGCTTCACCCGCATCCAGCCCGAGGCGAGGGCGGGGAGCGGATCGGGCAGGCGGCGGATCCAGCGATCGGCGAGCGCGGAGGGCGGAGCCAAGACGATCTCGCCCGCGAGTTCCCGGCAGACTCGCCCCCGCTCACCGGCGGTCGCCGGCAAGAGCGGCCCGAGCCGGACGCCGTGCTCCTCGTAAAGGGCGCAAAGTGGGAGCAGAGCACCGTGCAAGTAGAGCGGCCGATCGTAGCCGGCGGCTCGCAGGAGCGCGATCAGCCTCTGGGCTTTCCCGAGCCCGTAGGCGCCCACGACGATCGCCCGGTCGGGGTTGGCCGCGCGAGCGCGCAGGAGCTTTTCGAGCTCCCGCTCGACCGGCGGGTGACGGAAGACGGGGAGGCCGAAGGTCGCTTCGGTCACGAAGAGGTCACAGGGAACCGGCGCGAACGGGGCGCAGGTCGGATCCGGCCGACGCTTGTAGTCACCCGACCAGACGACCCGCGTTCCCCCGTGCTCGATCACGATCTGGGCCGAGCCGAGGACGTGCCCGGCGGGCTCGAGCCGGAGCCGGACCTCGCCGAGCTCGATCGTCTCCCCCGTCGGCAGCGGCCGCAGCCGGCCGAAAGCATCCGTACCGTACCGCGTCTCGAGGATCGCACAGGTTTCCGGGGTGGCGACCACCTCGCCGTGCCCGGGCCGGGCGTGGTCGCTGTGGCCGTGGCTCAGAACCGCGAGCGGGACGGGCCGGACCGGGTCGAGGAAGAAGCCGCCCGGCCGGACGAGGAGCCCCTCCGCTCGGCGCTCGAGCCAGGCGAACCGGCTCATAACCACCGGTCGAGCGTAGCGCAGAAATCACGCACCTGAACCCTTCTCTCGACTTTCGAACGCGGATCTCGGCATCGAGGTACATCCCGAAGGTGATGGCCGGCTTGCAACGGGTGATGCTTCCTGGCAGGCAGGCTCGAAACCGAGCCTCGGGTCGGTCGATACCGATGCGCATACTCGATTTGCCCGGCGCGCCGGACTTTTCCCGGCCGATGAGCCAGGGAGTTCTCGTCCCGCTCGGCGTGCTGGCCGGGCTCGTATCGTGGGTGCTGCTCGCGTTCGACGGTCGGCACCTTCCCGACGAAGGCCTCTATCTCTACATGGCGGCTTATTCGACCGTCGGCGAGATCCTCGATCCGCAGTGGGCACCGGCCCACCCCTTCTACGTTTCGCGGATCCTCCACCTGCTGACGGCGCGTGCGATCTTCGTCCTGTTCGGCCCGGGCGAGGTGGCGTTGCGGGTGATCGCCGCGATCCATGCGCTCTTCGTCCTCGCCGCGATCTGGCTCGGTTCGGCCACGATACGCCGCCTCGTGCCGTGGCAGCCACGGTCCGTGGCGCTCGCCGGATTGCTCTTCGCCGTCAGCCCGATGCCGTTGTGGCTCGTCGGCAAGACGCTGCCGGAGAGCCCGGCGTTGCTCGCCACGAGCGTCGCGCTCTACGCCTTCGTTCGCGCTCTCGCCTGTCCGGACCCACGCCGCGCCGCACCTTGGCTCGGGCTCACGAGCCTCGCCCTCGTGGCGATCGCGCTCACCCGCAACGTGTTCCTCTTGGCGCCGTTGACCCTGGGTGCGAGCCTTCTCCTGTTCGGGGGTTGGCGGTTCCCTCCGGGCCGCGTCCTGGCTTACGGGGTCACGGTCGGCGCCGTCTCCGGCGCGCTCCTGATCGGGACACTCGCGCTGCTCGGTATCGATCTCACCAGCTATTTCTGGGTGGTCGGCTTCGCCAGGCAAGAACACGCCCCGCTCGCCGTCCGTCTCTACGCCGTGTTCATGGAAGGTGGTCCTCTTCTTCTTGCGCTGCCTATTGTCTTGGTCCACCTGCAACGAGCGGACGTCGGGTTCCTGCTCGTCTGGTTCGCTCTCGCCACGGGAACGATGTTCGTGCTCTTGCACGATCTCGAGGCTCGCTACTTTCTCGCCAACATGGTCCCGCTCCTCGGGCTCGGCGGTTTCGCGCTCGAAACCCTCGCCAAATGGTGCCGAGCCCGAGCGAACCATCTCCTCCATTTGGGTGCCGGCTTGCTCGTGGCGACGTTCGTCTTGGTCGGCCGGCTCGCCCAACCGTTCATGGAACACGATCTCGACAGCACCGAACTCGAAATGGTCGTGAGAACGCTCGACCGCCTTTATGGAGGTCCCCAGGCCTACACGTTGCTCGCCGCTTGGCACCACAGCGACTACCATTATCTACGAGTCGCTCACCCGGATCGTCGGATCCACAGCGTCGAGCGGACCCGGAACAAGCGATCGGTGACCGACGTCGACCCGAAAGATCACGCCTTTTACGGCGAGGCCATCGTTCTCGACAGCGACACACTCGCCCGTATTCCTCGGCCTTGGCTCTATTTCGGTGTCGGCGCCAATCCTCCGATCACCAACCTGCGATGGCTCGCCGACCGACTACCGATCGAGGAGCTGCGTCGAACGGTCCACGGCATCATCGATCGGGTAGCCAAACGACGCCACTTCTTCGACACATGGGTGTGGCGCGACCCACGGATCCGGGTCGTCCCGGTGCTCGAACTCGGCCATTATCGGGTGGCCGAGCTGATTCCCGCGGAGCCGACGGCGACCGCCGAACGGCCGAGCGACGACCGGGTCGGCGAGAAGGCGACCGTCGAGTTCCGGGCGGCGGACGAAGCATCGTCGGCCACGATGTTGCCATAATCTTTGTTATCCGATCGTCGTTGGTCTCATCGGCTCCGGCCCGGGCCGAGCTCGCCGAGCTCGGCCAGGCGTGCCGTGAGCGCCGCCTCCAGCGTCGCCATGTCCTCGACCACCACGACCCCTTCGAATTCCTTGAGCCGGGCGGTGTTCTCGAGGTCGATCCGGCGCGGCCACAAGCGCACCATCCGGTGCGGCGCCATGCTGTCGTGGACGGGCTTGGTGTCACAGGCGTAGACGATGATCGGGATCCGGCACTTGCCGGCTTGGGCGAAGACGTTGGTGACGAGCGTGTCGGAGATCCCGCAGACGAACTTGGCGACCGTGTTCGAGGTCGCGGGTGCCACGACCAGCGTGTGGTACCAGCCGTCGTAGAAGCGTCCCACCGGCGGTGCGGAAGCGGTCGTGTCGCGGATCAGCCGGACCCCGGGCGGGAACGGCTTGCGCTCGCGGGTGTAGAGGAAGATCACCTCGGCCGCGGCCTTCGAGAGGAAGAGATCGAGCTCGCCGAGCTCGCGGATGATCTCGAGGCACGCCGTGAAATCGTGCCCCGAGCCCGTCAAGGCCCAGGCGAGCCGCGGCCTCCTCGGCCGCTCCTCGCGCTCCTCGAGCTCCGCCTCCATCCCCCACGTCCCGACCGGCCGTATCCTCGCCAGCGTCACCCGGCTCCGCGGAACGTGACCGGCCCGCCACCGCTCGGCAAGCCCACCCGGCTCGGCTCGAGCCCGCCCCGGTCGAGCGTTCCCGGATCGGAAGCGGGCACGAGCCGGATCCGCCCCGAATAGCCGCGTGCGAGCTCCGGGAAGGCCCGGTCGAGGATGCCCGAGTCGGCGAGCCGTTCGAGCTCGACCGGTTCTTCGGGTAGGACGGCCGCCTTGACGAGCAGGAGCTCCGGCACGGCGAGCCGGATCGCGAAAACGAGAGAAAGGCTGTCGGAGGTGACCCGCCAAGAGGCCTCGATCGTGGGATCGCGGCCGATCGTCGCCCAGGGGAGCCAGAGCATCGACCGCCCCGCTCGGGCGGCCTCGGCGATCTCCGCCCCACCCTCGACGAGGAGAAGCCGCGGCTCGATCGCCGCGAGGACGAGGGCATATTGTTGCATGGCGAGGATCGCCGCACCGTGGGCGGTGCGCTCGTCGAAGCCGAGTCGAGGCTGGAGGGCGCGCACCGCATCGGCGAAAGGTCCCCCGCCCGGCACGACGAGCCGGGGCACGGGCCCCTCGGCGATCGCCGCGAGCCAACGGGGCAGCGCCGGATCGCCCGCGAGGCTGCCGCCGAGCTTGACGACGGCCGCAAGCGCCGGCACGGGCGCCGCCACTTCGTCCCGAAGGGATGCCATGGACACCACCCTCACCCTGTTCCCGCCGCCGCCACCTTGGATCATGGGGGTCTTGAACGTCACCCCCGACAGCTTCTCCGACGGCGGGCGCTTCGGCAGGCCCGAGGCGGCGATCGCCGCCGGTCGGGCGATGCTCGCCGACGGCGCGCATCTTCTGGACGTGGGCGGGGAATCGACGGCCCCGGGCCGTCGACCGATCCCGAGCGAGGAGGAGCTCGCGCGCATCGAGCCCGTGGTCGCCGCCCTCGCCGGCGAGGCCTTCCTTTCGATCGATACCTACCACGCCGCCACCGCCGCCCGCTGCCTCGCGCTGGGCGCGCGGATGATCAACGACACCTCGGCGTTGCGCGCCGATCCGGCGCTCGCCGAGGTGGTCCGCGAGCACGAGGCCTTCCTCGTCCTCATGCACGCCAAGGACGGACCCCTCCCGCACGTCACCCCGGCCGATCGGACCTATCGCGACGTCGTCCAGGAAGTCGGCGATTTCCTGGCCGAGCGGGTCGACTTCGCGCTCGCCCGCGGCATCCCGGCCGAACGGCTCGTGCTCGATCCGGGCTGGAGCGCCTTCTTGAGCCACGATCCCGAGGACACCTTCCGGCTCCTGCGCGGGCTCGACCGGTTGGTCGAACGGTTCCGGCCGATCCCCATCATGGTCGCGATTTCGCGCAAAGGGGTCTTGAAGGTTCCCCTCGAGGAGCGCGATCCGGTCTCCCAACTCGCGGCGTTGATCGCGGTCACGCGCGGGGCGCTCTACGTCCGCACCCATGCGCCGCGGATGATGGCGCAGTTCCTCGAAATGGCTCGGCGCTGCGGCTTGCCCCTGCCGCCCGCGCCTCAGCCCGCTGCTGCCGGCCGGGCCACCGATCGTGCGGCCTCAAGGGCGGCCAGGAGCTCGGCTGCGGTGCGCCCGAGGAGCGGGTGACGCCAGTCGGGCCAGACCTCGCACAAGGGGCCCAGCACGAAATCGCGCTCGTGCATCCGCGGATGCGGCAGCACCGGCCGGGCCGGCGGCGCGCGGACCTCCGCGTCGAGGGCGATAAGGTCGAGATCGAGCACCCGCGGCTGCCAGGGCAAGAGCTCGCGATTCCGGTCGCGGCCCATGGCCCGCTCGATGCCGTGCAGGACCGCCAGAAGGGCCTCGGCCGGAAGTTCGCTCGCGAGGATCACGACACCGTTCAGATAAGGCGGATGCTCGCGGACCGGATCGTCCGGATGGACGAGCGCCGGCGTCGTGATCCACCGCGAACGAGCGAGGATCGGCCCCGCTTCCTCGGCTAGGAGCGCGAGCGCCGTCTCGAAGGTTCGCCGTGGCTCACCCAGATTGGCGCCGAGCGCCACGATCGCCTTTCGGCTCACCCTCGCGCGTCTCCGCGGCTCACGAGCCGAGACCGAGCTGCCAGCTCTGCACGAACCGGCGCCCCTTGATGTCGGCCGCTTCGACCCGCAGTTCGCCCGGCCCTTCGGGCTGCAGGTGGAAGCCCAAAAGCGGATCTTCGGAGAGCGAGATGTCCGTCTCGACTTCGACGAGCGGCTCCCCGTTCCAGGTGATCCGGATCGTCTCGAGGTGATCGGCGGGAATCCAGTTCCGGGTCAGCTGATCGATCTGCATCCCGGAATATTGGGGATGGCTGATCAAGAGCCGAAGCTCGTTGGGCTCGCCCGCACGGAAACGCTCGGGCGCGAGGAGCTTCATCTTGCCGAGCCGGGCGTAGGCCGCCTCCTTGTCCTTCGAGGCCGGTGCCGAGCAGCCGCCCGAAGCCTTGACGAACCGCTCGACCATGAAGAGCGCGCCGTCGTCGGTTTCGGCCACCGCCCGCACCGGCGTATACTCGTTGACACGGATCCGGGTCGTGATCGAGGCCGAGCCGGTCGCCGGGGTGAGCTTGAAAACGGCCGCCCGCGGCGCCGGGTTGCGGTCGATCAGGAGATGGATCGCCCGGATGTAGCGCTCGGGCGTCTGCGGCACGAGCGCCTTGACCGCGACCTCGACGAGGGCCGCGTCGTGGGCGCGGGTCGGTGCTTCGAGCTCGATCAGCCCGGTACCGTCGTGCACCGGTCGGTTCTCGAACAAAAGCTCGCGCAAGACGTCCCATTGGCTCTGCGCGCGCGCCGGTCGAACGAGGGAGACCGCGAGGAAGCCGCCGGTCGCGGCGAGCAGACGGCGGCGGGCGAAAGGAAGCGGGCTCATTCCCATTCGAGCTCCTTGTAGGCCGCGGTGATGTTGCGCGGATGATTGTCCGATGACAACAGCCAGTCGCCGGCCGGTGGTGGTTCGGCGAGGAGTGCCGAGAGCGAGCGGCCCCGCGCGATCGCGCGGCGGACCGCGGCTGCGAGATCCTCGAGGTAGCGCCGTTGCGGCGCGAGTGCCTCGGGCCACACCGCGTTCGCCGGCCCATGGCCCGGGACGACGAAACGAGCGGGGATCCGGGCGAGCTCGTCCATCACGCGCAGCCAGCCGAGGAGCGAGCCGTCGATCACCGGGATCCGCTCCAGGAAGAGGAGATCGCCCGCGACCAACGTGCCGGTCGCCGCATCGAGCACGGTGAGGTCGCAATCGGTGTGCGCCGTGGGCCAGGCGCGCAGCTCGAGTACGCGGCCGCCGAGGTCGATCCGCCTCGGCGTCTCGACCGCGACCGATTCCTCGACCGGCACGGGCTCGGCACCGGCGATCGCCGCGCCGAGGAGTCGCTCCATGGCCGCACGATAAGTTGTGAACCGATCGAGAAGGGCCGCCTCGAGCCGAGCATGGCCCCAGATCCGCGCCCCGATCGCGCGGAAGACGGCCGCCCCCATCACGTGGTCGGGATGGTGGTGGGTCAAGATCGCGTGGCGGACCGGTCGGTCGGTCCGTGCCGCGATCGCTTCGAGGAAGTCGCGGGCCTGGGCCGGGCTGCCGCCGGCGTCGACCACCGCCACCGCCTCCCCACCCACGATCAGAGCGAGGTTGGCGATGCCGCCCCGATTTGCGGGGGTGAAGTCTTGGTGTGGCCCGACATGGACGAAGAGGCCGGGCGCCACCTCGACGAGCGGGAGCGGCGCGGCACGCGTCGTTCGCGGCAGCGTCGCCGCGGTGAAGCCGGCGAAGCCACCCAGCAAGGCTCGACGATCGATCGCCGGGCCGATCACCCGCGACCTCCCCCCTCGGCCGGCGCGCGCTTGCCGGCACCGACCGGCACCTCCATAGCAGCCCGGCGCCGCGGCGGACCAGCGATCCCCGCGCCGTGAGAGGAGACCGGGATGGACGAGCCGAGCGCCGGGAATTGGCAATGCCTCGCGCTGCGCGACGTGCCGCTCGAGGTGCGGCTCGGCGTCTACCCGCACGAGCGCGAGCGGCCGCAGCGGGTCCTGGTCGACGTCGAGCTCTGGCGGCGGATGGATCGGTTCGAGGGCACGAGCCTCGCCGACTGCCTCGATTACGATCGGATCCACCGCTGGCTGGTCGAGACCTGGCCCGCCCGGCCCCACACCGAGCTCTTGGAACAACTCGCCGAGGAGCTGCTCGCGAAGTGCTTGGAGGACCCGCGGGTGGAGTGGTGCCGTGTGCGGATCCGCAAGCCCGAAGCGCACAGCGGTCGAGGCGTTCCCGAGATCCTCGCGACCCGAAGGCGGTCGGGTCCAGGCTGATCCGCCGCGTCTTTTCCTTCGTACGGTGGGACGAGTCGTTCGGGGAGGTTCGCTCGTGCGATCGGTGTTCGCTGCGATCTTCTCGGGGATGCTCGTCCTCCAAGCTGGGCCGGCCGCGGCGATCATGAGCGGCGCGGAGAGCCCGCGTGCCCGCTCTTCCGATTCCGATTATGCCGACGGGCGTGAGGCCTTCCTGCGCAAGGACTGGAAGGCCACGATCGAATCGCTCCTCAAGGTCGTCGAGCGGCGCCCCCATCACGACAATGCCCACAACATGCTGGGCTTCGCCTATCGCAAGCTCGGCGATTACGATCGGGCACTCTTCCATTACGGGAAGGCGCTCGAGCTCAATCCCCGCCACAAGCAGGCGCTCGAATATCTGGGCGAGGCTTATCTCGAGCTCGGTCGGATCGAGGAGGCCGTGGCGACGGCACGGCGGCTCGACGAGGTCTGCCGCTTCATCGTCATGGCGTTCGACAACAACGGTTGGAAGCGCGGCTGCGAGGAGCGCGAGGACCTCGAGAAGGCCTTCGCCGAGCACGGCGTGCCCTGGCCTCTGGCGGAGTGAGCCCGGCTCACGGCCGGGGCTCCTCTCGAGGCACGGCCGAGACGAGCGGCAGACCCGCCTCTTCCCAACCCTGGATCCCGTCCGGATACCAATGGACCCGCCGATAGCCGAGTTCGTGGCGGGCGCGTTTGGCGGCGTTCCAGCTCATCCAGCAGTCACGCTCGCAATAGAAAACCAAGGGTGTGTCCCTCGCGCCTCCCGTGAGCTCCTCGAGGTGCTGCGCGAACCACGCGGCGGTTGAGGATGGCAGCTCGCCGAGCCCGACGTTCGGCAACCAAACCGAGCCCGGCAGATGGAACCGGCGGGGAGCGAGCCAAGGTCGACCGGCCCCACGACCCGGGGGGCGTCGCGGCGCCGGCATCACGTCGATCAGGACGGCCGGCTCGCGCGCGAGCAGGAGGATCAGGCCCGCGGTGTCGAGCACCGTGGCCCCTTCGAGCGTAACCGGCACCGGTGCCCGATAGTCGCCGAGCCGATAGCCTTCGGGTTCCGAGACCTCGGGCCGATCCGCGGGCTCGACGCGGGTCGACGGCAGGACCAGCAGCCAAACCAGCCCCGCGAGGAGCTCCCGGCGAGTCGGCGGTCCCGCTCGCAGCGCCATGGCGCGTCAATCCGCCTCGAGCAGCTCCTGGAGGCGGCGGGTCACCGGCCCCGGGCAAGGTCCGGCGAGCATCCGGCCGTCGACGCTCGCGACCGCGCGGATCCCGCGCACCGCGTTGGTCGTGAAGATTTCTTCGGCTCGGGCGAGGAGATGGCGCGGGACGTCGGCCTCGACCGCGAGCAGCCCCGCCGTTCGGGCACGGTCGAGCAGGACCGCCCGGGTCACCCCCGGCAGCGCCCCCTCACCCACCGAGGGCGTCCAGATCCGCCCCTCGACGACGAGGAACAGGTTGGCAGCCGAGGCACAAGCGAGCCGGCCGGCGGTGTTGCACAGGAGCGCCTCGTCGCCGCCGGCTGCGATCGCCTCCCGCAGCGCCAGGATCGGATCCAGATAAGCGAGGCTCTTGATCCGGCTCGCGGGCGAAAGCTCGTTGCGGCGGACGCTCTTGACCAGAACCGCGCGAGCCGGCGGAGCGGGCTCCGCCGGTGGGAACGCAGCGAGCAGCAGGGTCGGGGTCGGCCGTTCGGGTGGGGCCAAGCCCCGTGGTCCCGGCCAGCGGGTGAGGGTGAGCCGCAGCACCGCCTCGCCGCGCGCGAAGCCGTTGGCCAACAAGAGCTCGCGGGCCACGGCGGCGAGGCCCGGCTCGTCGAGCGGCAGCGGAATGTCGAGCAGCCGGGCCCCTTCCGACAGACGGGCCCAATGGCGCTCGAGCCGGAGGATCCGGCCGTCGCGGGCCCGCATCGTCTCGAACAGCCCGTCGGCCAGAAGCAAGCCGCGGTCGTTCGGATCGATCCGGACCGCCTCGACCGGCCGCAGCGCGCCCTGGTGCCAGACGATCACCGGCGCGCCTCCTCCCCGCACCACCGGGCCCCGGCCTCCTCGACCGCCCCCGCCTCCGTCCCGCTCGACAATGCCAGGAAATTGCGCAGGAGATCGTGACCGTGTTCGGTCAACACGGCCTCGGGGTGGAACTGCACGCCGTGAACCGGATGGCGGCGGTGGGCGAGGCCCATGATCTCGCCCTCGGGGCTACGAGCGGTGATCTCGAGCTCGTCCGGCAGCCCTTCCTCCTCGACGATCAGCGAATGATAACGGGTCACGCGCAAGGGCGAGGGCAGGCCGCGGAAGACGCCCGTGCCGCGATGGACGATCGGGCTCGTGCGGCCGTGCATCGGCCGACGGGCGCGCCCGACCCGCCCACCATGGGCCGCGGCGATGCACTGATGGCCGAGGCAGACGCCGAGGATCGGGATGCGCGCGCCGAAGCGGCGCACCAGTTCGACCGAGATCCCCGCTTCCGCGGGCCCGCAGGGGCCGGGCGAGAGGACGATGTGCGAGGGTCGCAGCGCCTCGATCTCGGCGAGTCCGATCGCGTCGTTGCGGACGACGAGCCGCTCGAAGCCGAGCTCGGCCACGTAGCGGGCGAGGTTGAAGACGAAGCTGTCGTAATTGTCGACGAGCAGGATCAAGGATCCGCTCCTTCGCCCGCGAGCGCCCGCAACAGCGCCCGCGCCTTGGCCATCGTCTCCTCGTATTCGGCCGCGGGCTCGCTCAAGGCCGTGATCCCGCCGCCCACGGCGAAGGTGACGGTGCGGCTGCGGATCGCGAAGGTGCGGATCGTGATCGCGCTGTCCATCGTGCGATCGAAGCCGATCCGGAGGATCGTCCCGCAATAGGGCCCCCGCCGGTCGGGCTCGAGCTCGGCGATGATCTCCATCGCCCGGATCTTGGGGGCACCGGTGATCGAGCCGCCCGGGAAGGTCGCACGCAAGAGGTCGACGGGTCCGCGGCCGGGCTCGAGTTCGCCCACCACGGTCGAGACCAGGTGGTGGACGGTCGGATGGCGCTCGACGATGCAAAGCTCGGGCACCTGCACGCTGTGCGGCCGACACACCCGCGAAAGATCGTTGCGCAGGAGATCGACGATCATCACGTTCTCGGCCCGCTCCTTTTCGCTCTCGCGGAGCTCGCGGGCGCGTGCTTCGTCCTCCTCGGGCGTGCGACCGCGGGGCCGTGTCCCCTTGATCGGTCGGGTCTCGACCCGCGAGCCCTCGAGCCGCAGGAACCGTTCGGGCGAGGCCGAGGCGATCACCGTCCGGCCGAAGTCGAGGAACGCCGCCATGGGCGCCGGGTTGATCCGGCGCAGCCGGCGATAGAGGTCGAACGGATCGAAGCCTTCGGGCAGGGTGGTGGTGAAGCGCTGGGCGAGGTTGGCCTGGAAAATGTCGCCCGCGAGGACGTAGTCGATCACCCGCTGCACCGCCGCCTCGAAACCCGCCCGGTCGAAGTTGCTCACCGGTTCCGGCAACGGGATCGGGCTCGGCGGTGGCAGCTCGGGTGCGGCCGCCAGCCGCTCGGCGAACCACGCCGAGCGGGCGGCGCGGCGGGCGAGCCGGGCTTCCGGAGCGAGTTCGGGAAAGCCCGAGCTCGCGATCCAGGCCCGCCGTTCGACCAAATCGAAGGCGGCGACCGTGTCGTAGAAGCCGAGCTCGAGATCGGGAAAGGACGGCTCGTCGCCCGCCGCCACCGGCAGGCGCTCGAGATGGCGGGCCGCCTCGTAGCCGATCCACCCCACCACGCCCGTCCGGAAAGGCGGAGCCACGGCCGGATCGGGGGGCAGGTGGAAGCGCGCGAGGCAGCGCTCGAGGAGAGCCCAAGGATCGCCCGTGCGGCGCTCGTCACCGAGCCGGATCCGCCCGTCCCGGCTCGACACGAGAAGAAAAGGATCGGCCGCCACCCAGCTCCAACGACCGAGCCCGGGGTCGAGCCGGGCGCTGTCGAGCAGCACCGGTGCCGGCAGGTCGCGTAAGGCTGCGAAGGCCCGCAGCGGGTCGAGGAACGGGATCTCGCGGACGAAGAGGCTCATGCGCGCAGGCTAGGCGCCGCGCCCGTCACCCCGCAACGCTCCGATCGGCGCCCGTGGCGCTCGCCGGCGCGCCCGTCAGATGCTCCGGCCGCGCTCGCAGCGCCAGCCGCCCTCGAGAACGAAACCCGGATGCTCGCGCAGCCAGCGGGCGATCTCCATCTGGCCGAAGAGCTGGCAGCGGAAGGCGGGGCCGTCCCAGGGGAGCTCGATCCGATCGCAACGCGGCTCGGGAGCTCCGGCGAGGCAGGCGATGAACGTCAAGACGTAGAGCATCGGGCGGGATCTCCGGGCGGCCACCCGCGACCCGCGCGCGGGCGCCCTCTCGTCTTACGCCCGCGATGATGACGCGGATGACGGAATCGTGCCAAGTCGGCCGGCGTCTCCGTCAGCAGAGGAGCAAGAGTTCGCCCTTGCCGAGATCGGCGAGATCGCCCACGAGCCGGCGCGCCCGCCGCGAAGGCAAGAGATCGGGGAGGCCGAGCCCGGCCAGATGCCGCCTGAGGACCGCGAGCCAGAGAAGATCGTGGACGCCGGCGTCGGCGAAGGTCGGACCGGGATCGGCCGCCCCCTCGAGGAGGAGCACCGAGCCCCGGCGCATGGCCGCGCCGGGCCGGGCACCACAGGGGCCGAAGACGATCACGGTGCCGCCGCGCAGGGCGAACCCCGCACGCTCGTCGCAGCCGCCGCGGAGAATCAGGAGTCCTCGCCGCATGGCGTCGCCGGCCATCGGCCCCGTGCGGCCTTCGACGTGGACCGTGACACCCGAGGCCCCGCCGCTTCCCGGCAAGGCACCGGCCAGTCGCTCGCCGGCATCGCCGCGCACGAAAAGGAACCCGCCGCTCGCTTCGGCCGCGGCGAGTGCGCCCACGCTGCCCTCGACCTCGATCCGCCCGGCGCGCATGCCGAGGCCGAGCTCGACCCCGGCGTCGCCCGCGACCCGGATCGTGCCCCGGGCGAGCCCGGCGCCGATCCGATCGCAGAGCCGGTTCGTGCCTTCGAGGAGGAGCGTGTCGTCTTCGCCCGGCCGCGAGCGGATCGCGAAGAGCTCGCCCGCCGGGACCGAACGGTTCCCGTAGCGGAGCGGGATCGCGGCGATCTCGGCTTCGCTCGCGCCGAGCACGCGCTCGGGCCCGAGGGCCGAAAGGTCGAGCGGCAGAGCCGGGGGCTCCCGGAGGCGGAGGGTGCGCGCGGTCATCGCGCCCGACCATCGGCGCGGATCGGACCGCCCGGCAAGAGCTTCTCGTCGCGGCAGCGGGGCCCGCGGCGACTTGGCCGAACCCTCCTGCCCGTGGCACGATCCGCGCCATGCGCGAGCATCTCGTCTTCTTGACCGGCCGGCTCGCCGAGCCGCGCCTCAGACAGGTGCTCGAGAGCCTGGGCGAGACGCCCTTCTCCTGGGAGATCCGTCAGATGGGGGTCCAGGTGGCGGCCCTCATGACGCCCGAGCTCATCGCCCGCCGCCTGGGATCGGTCGAAGGGGCGAGCAAGGTCGTCCTCCCGGGGCGGGTCCGGGGCGCGCTCGAGCCGCTCGCGCAGAAGTTCGGCGTTCCCTTCGAGCGCGGCCCCGAGGAGCTCGTGGATCTCCCCCGCCATCTCGGCCGCAAGGGCCCGCCGCCCGACCTCTCGCGCCACGATTGCCGGATCTTCGCCGAGATCGTCGAGGCCCCCGAGCTCGAGGTCGAGGCGATCCTCGCCCGGGCCCGCGAGCTCCGCGCCGAAGGAGCGGACGTGATCGACCTCGGCTGCCTTCCCGGCCGACCCTTCCCGCACCTCGAGGAAGCGATCGCCGCCCTGCGCGCCGAGGGGTTCGTCGTGAGCGTCGATTCCGGCGACCCCGAGGATCTCCGCCGCGGCGCTCGGGCCGGCGCCGCGTTCCTCTTGAGCCTGCACGAGGACAGCCTCGACCTCGCCTTCGAGAGTGAGGCCACACCGGTGCTCGTGCCGGCGCGGCCGGGTGATCTCGCGAGCCTGGTGCGCGCCTGCGAGCGGCTCGCCCGCGCCGGTCGTCCCCACCTCGCCGATCCGATCCTCGATCCGATCCATCTGGGCTTCACCGAGTCGATCGTCCGCTACCACGAACTCCGCCGACGGTTGCCCGAGGTCGAGATGCTCATGGGGGTCGGCAATCTCACCGAGCTCACCGATGCCGACACGACCGGCATCACCCTGCTCCTCATGGCGGTCTGCTCGGAGCTTTCGATCCGCAACGTGCTCGTCGTGCGGGTGAGCCCGCATTGTCGGCGGGCGGTGGTCGAGGCGGATCGGGCGCGGCGGATCCTGTTCGCCGCCCGATGCCGAGGCACCCCGCCGCAGTGGATCGATCCCGCCCTCCTCTGTCTGCGCGATCGCCGTCCCTTCACCGAAGAGCCGGAGGCGATCGCCGCCGAGGCCGCGCAGATCCGCGATCCGAACTTCCGGATCCGGGTGGCCCGCGACGGGGTCCACGTCTTCAACCGCGACGGCCACCGGGTGAGCAGCGATCCTTACGACCTTTTCCCCGGGCTCGGGGTCGAGAGCGACGGAGCACACGCCTTCTATCTCGGCTACGAGCTCGCCAAGGCCGAGATCGCCTTCCGTCTCGGCAAGCGCTACGTCCAAGACGAGCCCTTGCGCTGGGGCTGCGCGGTCGACCTGCCGGGGGAGGATCTCGACCGTCACAGGGCACCGGGCGTCACGCTCGCCAAACGCCGAGGTGGATCCGCGAGCTGATGCCGTTCGTCCGCGAATCGATCCTCGTGACGGTGGGGACCGACGGGCAGGCGCACGTCGCCCCGCTCGGCCTGATCGAGCGAGGCGACCGGCTCGTGATCGCACCCTTCTGCCCCTCGACCACGCTCGCCAACCTCGAACGACACCCCTTCGCGAGCGCCTGCTACACCGAGGACGTCCGCGTCTTCGCCGGCTGCGTGACCGGGAAGAAGCGCGATTGGCCGGTGGTCCCGGCCGAGCGGATCCGCGGTTTCCGCCTCGCCGATTGTCTGGCGCACGAGGAGCTCGAAGTGATCGCGGTCGAGCCCGACGCGCTCCGGCCCCGCTTTCCGTCTCGGGTCGTGTACGCCGCCCAGCATGCACCGTTCCTCGGCTTCAACCGGGCGCGCCACGCGGTGATCGAAGCCGCCATCCTGCTCTCGCGCCGGCACCTCTTGCCGGCCGACGAGATCGAGGACGGCCTCGTGCGGCTGCGCGTGCTGGTCGACAAGACGGCGGGTGAGGCCGAGCGCGAGGCCTGGGGCTGGATCGAGGAGGCCTGGCGGAGCGCCCCGCCGGAACGGCGCTAGATCCGGGGCGGGGCGAGCCGCTCGCCGATCGCCGCCAGAACCGCGGCCACCGTCGGGAGCGCCGCCGTACGGCGCAGGCCGCGGCTGCGGAGCGCCACCACGGGATCGGTGCGGTAGAGATCGCCCGGGTGATCGAGACCCGGGGTGGCGATCGGGAACGCCACCTCGGGCGTCCCGGAGGATGGAGATCCCGGTCGGCTCAAGAGTACGGTCGGGACGGTGGTCGCAGGTGGCGGGCGCGAGCCGAACGCGTCGATCCAGACGAGCAGATCGGCCGCCTCCTCGCCGAGGAGCCGCTCACCGCACCAACGCACGGGATCGTGCTCGGGCGCGCCGTCGGCGTAGCTCACCGGATCCGGCACCCCCGCTTGCCAGAGGAGGAGCTGGCGCGCCGTCACGGCTCCGGGAGCCGCTGCGAGCGGCAGGCCGATCGCCCGGCCCTCGGCGTTGAGCTCGCGGGTCAGCGCGGCCGCATGGAGCGCGAGGAGGGCCGGCTGCGCCAACGAGCCGATCGACCAGACGAGCAGCCGATAGGCGGCGGCACGGATCGCCTCGGTTAGCTCCTGCAAAGGCTCCGGGGCGGCGATCGACCGCGCGCGCAAGAGCGCGCGCAGGAGCGCTACCCGATCGGACAGCGATTCGTCCGGGCAAGGGAGATGCTCGGTCGCCGCCTCTTCGGGGGGCGCGCCGCCAAGCTGAACGATGCGCCGCGGCCGGTCGTCGAGCCGTACGGCCGGCAGGAGCACCCGTTCGACGAGCCGCGGGGCGGTCGTTCGCCAGCCGTCGCCCAGGAGCAGCACGAGATCCGGCCGGTTGCGCGCTTCGGCGAGGGTGCCCGTCACCCAACCGGCGCACTCGACGGTGAGGAGCTGGGCACGGGCCCCCTCCCCGGCCATCGGATCGAGCACCCCACCCGTCCGCTCGGCGAGGGCCACAGCCGCGCGCAGACCGGAAAGATCGGCCTCGAGGCCGGCCAGGAGCGGCAGCCGAGCGGCGGCGAGCAGATCGGCCGCACGGGCGAGGGCCGCCTCGAGCTCGACCGGCTCGCCGCGAAGGCGCGGTCGGAGATCGTCCGGGAGAGGCCGGGCGAAGGCTTCGATCGCCCGCGCGCAGCCTTTGGCCAGGACCGCGAGCCGGTTGCCGTCGACCGCGACCTCGAGGTCGTCGCACAGAAGGGCACAGAACGGGCAGACGACCTCCCGCTCGACCCGCCTCGGCTCCGAACCGCTCACTCCCCTTCCCCGCCCGCGTTCGCTCCGGCCGGAGCGGGCTTAGCGCAGGCGGCCGGGCCGCGGAACGCTCTGTGCGGTTCAGCCGGTCTTCGCCGTCGCCGGCTTGTCGTACTTGATGTAGGCGAAGCGCAGATCGTTCTGCGGCGTGCCCTCGAGCGGCCCGCCCTCGAGGCCGGGCTGCCACATGATCACTTCCTCGATCTTCGCGGCGAGCGCGAAGTCCTTGTCGGTGATCCCTTTGTGGTCGTGGGTCTTGAGCCGGACCTCGACCCAAGCGTAAGAGGCCGTGATGTCCGGATGGTGCCAGGCGGCCTCGGCCAGATGGCCCACGGCGTTGATCACCATGAGCGTGCCCTTCCAGCTGTTGGTGCGGTAGGTGCGGCGGATCCAGCCACCCTCGACCCGCCAATGTGGCAACTCGCGGGCGAGCCGTTCGGCCGCCTGTTCTTCGCTGTAGACCTGGAGCTTCTTCGCCTCGGCCATCTCGGCCTCCCTTGCCTGTACGGATCACCCGGCGATCTAGCGGTCGGTCGCCGGCGAGCAAGCCGAAGAGTCGATTTGCCCTCGGGGGCTCGCGCGGCTAGACCGCCGCGCGCGGGCAACGGGGGAGGTCCGAGCGTGGCCGAGCGGGTGGAGCGGGTCCGGGTGCGCGCCCCGGCGCGGCTCCATTTCGGATTCCTCGACCTTTCGGGCGAGCTCGGCCGCCGGTTCGGCAGCCTCGGCCTCGCGATCGAGGAGATCGCGACCGAGCTCGAGATCGCCCGCGGCCACGGGGGGGTCGAGGGGGCCGAAGCGGCTCGCGCTACCGTGCACCTCGAGAAGCTCCGCGCCGCTTGGACCGTCGAAGAGCCGATCTCGATCCGCGTCCGCGAGGCGATCCCGGCCCATGCCGGGCTCGGATCGGGCACCCAGCTCGGCCTGGCGATCGGTGCCGGCCTCGCGCGGCTCCTCGGACGCGAGGAGCCGCTCGAGGTGATCGCCGAGCTGCTCGATCGCGGCAGCCGCTCGGCGATCGGGCTCGGTGCCTTCGCCACCGGCGGGTTCCTCGTCGACGGCGGTCGCGCCTCCGAGGATCGCCTACCGCCACCCCTGACCGTCCGCCTACCTTTTCCCGAAGCCTGGCGGATCCTCCTGATCGTCGATCCGACCCGAACGGGCGTTCACGGACCGAGCGAGGCCCGGGCCTTCGCCGCTCTGCCCCGGGTCTCGGAGCATCCGGCGGATCGTCTCTGCCGGCGCGTGCTCCTCGAGCTCCTCCCCGGCCTCGCCCGCGCCGAGCTCGCTCTCGTGGCCGAGGCCCTGGCCGAGATCCAGCAGGCGATGGGCGAGCGCTTCGCGCCCTTCCAAGGTGGCGGGCGGTTCGCGAGCCCGGCCGTGGCCGAGGTCGCGGCCCGGCTCGAGGCCGAAGGCGTGCGCGGCGTGGGGCAGACCTCCTGGGGTCCCACGGGCTGGGCGCTCTTTCCCGACGCTGCCTCGGCCGACGCCGCCCGGCGCGATGCCGAACGGCGCTTCGCGTCGCTCGGGCTCCGCTTCCGGGTCGTCGCCGGCCGCAACCGGCCGGCCGAGATCGTGCCGTTCCCCTCTACCGTCGAGCCGGAGAGCACGCCGTGAGCCGACCACCGAGCATCCTCCACTTCGTGACGCCGCTCAAGAATCCGAGCCCATTCGACGTCAACATGGCGGCCGATGCCGGCTTCGATCACATCCTGCCCTACACGCAGGTGACGCTCGAGGAGATCCGCCCGCTCGTCCAAGACGCGATCTTCTCGCGCGCCCCCGACCACGGGCGGGCGACCGCGCTGCTGATCGGCGGGCGTGACCCGCTCCTCGCCCTCGACATGCTCGAGGAAGCCAAGGCGGCGATGCTGCCGCCCTGGTTCGAGATCTCGCTCATGGCCGACCCTTCGGGTGCCTTCACCACCGCCGCCGCGATGATCGCCGCGGTCGAGAAGACCCTGCGAAGCCGCGGGCACGAGCTCACGAACAAGCGTGTCGTCGTGTTCGGCGCGACCGGACCGGTCGGTCGGATCGCGGGCCTCATGGCGGCCCTCGCCGGCGGGCGCGTCGTCCTCGCCGGCCACGACGGCCCCACGCGCGTGCGCCAAGCGGCGGGCGAGCTCGGCGGTCGCTTCGGGGTTACCCTCGAAGGCGCGGACGGCTCGGATGCCGAGAAGAAGAAAGCGCTCTTGGCCGAAGCCGAGATCGTGCTCGCCGCCGGGAAAGCCGGGATCCGGATCCTCGAGGCCGAGCATCTGCGCGCTGCGGGGAAGCTCCTGGTCGCGGTCGACGTCAACGCCGTGCCGCCCTCGGGGATCGAGGGGGTCGAGGCCATGGACGAGGCGAAGCCGATCCCCGGCACGAACGCGGTCGGCATCGGTGCGCTCGCCGTGGGGCGGCTCAAGTTCAAGACCGAACACGAACTTCTGGCCTCGATGCGCGACGCTGCGCCGCGGCGCTACATCGGCATCGCCGAAACGCTCGCCCGAGCCCGCGCGCTCGCAGCGGGTTGAGCGCGGTGAACGGCGCGCGTGGCCCGGGCGAGCGGGTCCTGATCGTGGCCCTTTCGGGCCGCGCCCTCGCGCAATCGGCCCGTCGCGCGGGGCTCGTCCCGATCGTGCTCGACCGCTTCGCCGATCTCGACACGCGCGAGGCGGCCGAACTCGCGCTGCGCATCGCCCCGGGCCGAGCGGGCCCGCTCGCCGCGGGTCCCCTGCTGCGCGCCGCGCGCGGCTTCGCCCCGCCGCCGATCCCCCTTCTGGTGGGCGGTGGCCTCGAAGGCCGGCTCGCGGTGCTCGAGACCCTCGCCCGCGGCCGCGAGCTCCTGGGCAATCCCCCCGCGATCGTGGCGCGTGCGGTCGATCCCTTCGTCCTCGCCGCGCTCGCTCGTGCGCTCGACGTGCCGTTCCCCGAGACGCGGCCCGACCTCCCGACCGACCGCCGAGATTGGCTCGTCAAGCGGAAGGGCGCCGGCGGCGGCTGGCACGTGCGCCCGGCCGAGAGGGTCGCTCACCCCCACCCCCTCGACTACGCCCAACGGCGGGTTCCCGGACGGCCGGTCTCGATCCTCCTCCTCTGCGACGGTCGACGGGCCCTGGCACTCCTCGCGAGCGCTCAGTGGAACACGGGCGACCCGCCGCACTTCAAAGGCGTGCTCGCCCCCGCCCCGCTGCCGCGAAGGGTGGAGGAGAAACTCGCGCGCGCCGCGGTCGCGGTCGGCACCGCGCTCGGTTTGCGCGGGCTCGCGAGCGCCGATTTCCTTCTCGACGAAGGGGCCGGGTTCCATCTGCTCGAGATCAACCCGCGGCCGGGCGGCTCGCTCGAGGCGGCGGAAGCCGCGCTCGGCGTGAACCTCGTGGCCTTCCACCTCGCGGCTTGTCGCGGCGAACTTCCGGGGAAAGTCCCCGAGCCCGTGGTCTTCGCCGGCACGGCGATCGTCCGCGCCGATCGCGACCTCGTCGTGCCGGAGGGCTTCTTCTGGCCGGAATGGGTCGGCGACCGGACCCCTTCGGGCGAGCGGGTGCGCAAAGGCCGCCCGCTCGCCACGGTGCGCGCGACGGGAGACGACCCGGTGGAGGTCCGGCGGCTGCTCGAGCTGCGCGAGCGGCATCTGCTCGCGGAGATGATAGCGACGCGCACCACCTCGCGGGCCCGGGTCGGGGTGGAAGGAGGACGAGGCGCATGAACGGGACGACGATCGGCACCGAGCGGCGGCGACATTGGCCGTCGCTCGCGGCGCGGGCGGAGCGGCTCGCCCGCGAGCTCGTCGCCGATGCGGCACCGTTGCGGCTCGCGGTTCAGCGAACGGCCAACGGAGCCACGCTCGTCGACGCGGGGATCGCCGTCTCGGGCAGCCTCGAAGCCGGGCGACGGATCGCCGAGCTCTGCATGGGGGGCGTGGGCTGGGTCGCGTTCGCGACCGAGACCCGTTTCCCGGGTGTGCCGTTCCGCATCGAGGCCCGCTCGGCCGATCCGGTGCTCGCCTGTCTCACGAGCCAGTATGCCGGTTGGAGCCTTTCCCACGGCGAAGGGACGGACGCCTGGCGGGCGATGGCCTCGGGGCCGGGCCGGGCACGAGCGGCCAAGGAAGCCCTCTTCGCCGAGCTCGATTTCCGTGACCTCGAGGCCGAGAGCGCCTGGTTCGTGCTCGAGACCGACCGCGCGCCACCCGAAGCGCTGATCGAGAAGGTCGCGGCCGACTGTGCCCTCCCCCCTTCCGCCCTCGGCTTCGTCCTCACGCCCACGACCAGCCTCGCCGGCACGGTCCAGATCGTCGCCCGCGTGCTTGAGGTGGCGCTCCACAAAGCGCACGCGCTCGGTTTTCCGCTCGAGCGGATCGTCGACGGGCTCGGCTCCGCCCCCCTCCCCCCGCCCGCTCCGGACTTCCTCGTGGCCATGGGCCGGACCAACGATGCCGTGCTGTTCGGTGGCGAGGTCCAACTTTTCGTGAGCGGTCCCGAAGACGCGGCGGCTGCCCTCGCCGAGCAGCTGCCGAGCACGGCCTCGGGCGACTACGGTCGTCCCTTCGCCGAATTGTTCGCCGCCGCCGGCCACGATTTCTACAAGATCGACCCGATGCTCTTCAGCCCGGCGCGAGTGACCGTCACGGCCCTCGCGACGGGGCGGAGCTTCACGGCCGGCCGGCTCGCCCCGGACCTCCTCGCCCGATCCTTCGGACTCCGCGCGGAGGTGTGACGCGCCCGGTGGCCGGTGCCCCGAGCCGTCCCGAGCTCCTCGTCCTGGGTGCCGGCGGCTGGCATTGGCAACGGCTCGCCCGGGCCGCGGAACGGCTCCGACTGCCGCTGCGCCGGCTCGGCTTCGCGGCCCTCCGCTTCGACGGAATCGCCCGCTTCGGGCTTCGGCTCGGCGGAGGCGAGGAGCTACCCGGTGCCGTGCTCGTTCGTTTCGTCCCCGGCGGCAGCTTCGAGCAGGTGACCCGCCGGCTCGGCCTCCTGCACGCCCTCGAGACACTCGGGGTACCGGTGATCAATTCCGCCCGCGCGATCGAACGCTGCGTCGACAAATCCGCGACGAGCTTTCTCTTGCGACACGCCGGCTTGCCGACACCACCCGCTTGGACCGTGGAGCGGCTCGACGAGGCCCGGGCGATCGTCGAAGCGGAAGCCGCGGCCGGCTTCGCGCTCGTCTCGAAGCCGCTGTTCGGCGCCCAGGGTCGAGGCCTGCGCCGGCTGCGCGATCCGGCCGATCTGCCGAGTGCGGAAGAAAGCGGCGGCGTCTGGTACCTGCAACGCTACGTGCCGCCCGAAGGTGGCGATCGGGACTATCGGGTGCTCGTGATCGACGGTGAGCCGGTGGCGGCGATGGCGCGCGAGGGCACGAACTGGATCACCAACGTCCACCAAGGTGGGCGACCGGTCCCGGTGTCGGCGGGGGGAGAACTCGGCACGCTCGCGGTCGCGGCCACCCGCGCGGTCGAGGCCTTCTACGCCGGGGTCGACCTCCTCGAGGAGCGGGGTACGGGCCGGCTGCTCGTCCTCGAGGTCAACAGCCAGCCGGCCTGGCAAGGGCTCCAGACGGTCACCCGCTTCGACATCGCCGAGGCCCTGCTCGCGGCGATCGATCGGAAGATCCGGAGATGAACGCGGCGCGGATCGCGGCTCTGTTCGAGCGGGTTTGTCTGGCCGAGCTCGACGCCTTGAAGCCGGGCAACGTCCACCGCTTCGCCGCCGGGCACGAGCTGCGCGTGGAGGACTTCGAGGCGAGCGCGCGTGCCGCCGCCCCGGCGATCGCCCGGCCGGGTGCTCCGCTCGGGGCTCGGATCCTGGAAGCGGTCGGGGCGACCCGGGCCGCGGTCGGGACCAACACCAATCTCGGCATCCTGCTCCTGTGCGCGCCGTTGGCCGCCGCCGCGGAACGGTCGGGACCGCTGCGCCGAGCGGTGGTCGAGGTGCTCGCCGCGAGCGATCGCGACGACGCGCGCAAGGTCTATGCCGCGATCCGACTCGCCCGGCCGGGTGGACTCGGTCGGGTCGCGAAGGCGGACGTGGCCGAGGAGCCCGATCTCCCCCTCCTCGAGGCGATGCGGCTCGCCGAGGAGCGCGACCGGATCGCCTGGAACTGGACGCACGGCCTCGCCGACCCGTTCGAAGTCGGGGCGCCGCTCCTGGACGCGCTCGAGGCCCGAGGCTGGAGCGAGTCCTGGGCCCTCGCGGGCCTCCATCTCCACCTCTTGGCCCGGATCCCCGACAGCCACGTCGCCCGGAAGTTCGGCAAGGACACGGCCGAAGCGCTCCGAGCCGAGGCCGCTCCCTTTGCCAGGCGACTGCTCGCGGCCGCCCGTCCCGAGCGCTTCGAGGAGGAGCTTCTCGCCTTCGATACCGCGCTCAAAGCCCGCGGGCTCAACCCCGGGACGACGGCCGATCTCGTGGTCGCTTCCCTTTTCGCCCGGCTCCTCCTGCGTGCGGGAGCGGATCGATGATGCCGCCGCACCATACCCGTCGCGGTCGACCCGACCGTGCACCTCCGGCCCCCCGTCGCGAGGATTGCCGAGACCGGATCGGTCCCTTATCAGCCGCGCTGTTTCGAGGTCCGCAACCCTAGGGGGAGGCTCTCCATGGCCAAGATCGATCGTATGCTCGTCGGTGAGGCGCTGGTCGGCGACGGCAACGAGGTCGCCCACATCGACCTCATCATCGGTCCGCGTGGCACGCCCGCCGAGACCGCCTTCGCTTTGACGCTCACCAATCAGAAGGAAGGTGTGAACGGGCTCCTCGCGGTGCTCGAGCCGAACCTCATGGTCAAGCCGGCGACCGTGATGTTCAACAAGGTGACGATCAAGAACGCCAAGCAGGCGACCCAGATGTTCGGTCCGGCGCAGCGGGCCGTGGCGATGGCGGTCGCCGACTGTGTCGCCGAGGGCACGATCCCCGAGGAGGAATGCGAGGATCTCTTCATTTCGGTGGGTGTGTTCATCCACTGGGAGGCCCAGGACGACAAGAAGATCCAGCAGTTCAACTACGAGGCCACCAAGCTCGCGATCGAGCGCGCCGTGGCCGGCCTCCCGCGCGCCCGCACGATGGTCGCGCGCAAGGACAAGACGAAGCATCCCTTCGGCGCCGATTGAAAGGAGCCAGCGGCCCCACCTGCGTCGGCCGGCGAAGCGACAGGAGCGGCAGCCGAGCCCGCTCGACCGCCGCCTCCGCCGCGCGAGCCGCCTCCGATGCCGAGACCGCGGGACGAGCCCGCGGTTCCGGCGGCCCCTCCCGGCCCTCCCCCGCCGCCCGAGCGGCCGGCAGCAGAGGTCCGGCGGGAATCGGCGGCTCCGGCTCGGCCGACGGGACCAGCGGCTCCGCAGAGCACGGGCTGGTGGGAGACCCTGCTCCGATTGATCGGTTTGAAGCGCAACTGAGCGGGGGACGGGCGTCGGTTCGTGACCGACGCCCGTTCTTCCCTCGCCGATCGGAAGGTGGTGGCCGATCAAGCGGCCGACTCGGTCAGGCGAGCGAGTTCGGTGCGGCCGAGCCGGCCGTCGTGCAAGGCGGTGGCGACGAGCGCTCCGGCGATTCCCCGCTCCCGCAAGCGTTCGAGATCCTCGAGCCCACGCACCCCACCCGCCGCCCAGACCCGTCGCGCCGACCCGGCCGCACGGTGGACCGCGTCGATTCGGGCGAAGTCCGGTCCGCTCGCCATCCCGACCCGGGCGAGGGCCATGACGATCACGTCCCGTGGCCAGAGCTCGGGCCGCTCCAACAGACCTGCCGGATCGAGTGGCTCCTCACCCCGCCAGTCGAGCGAGAGGACGAGACGCTCCGAGGCGAGCGCGTGCGCCCGCTCGAGCAGCCGAGGATCGGCTTGGCTCTCGCTGCCGAGCACGGGGCGGACGCCGGGCAGGGCCTCGAGATCGCGGAGCCGCTCCTCGCTCGCGATGCCCGCGTCGACCCAGAGGACGAGGTCGGGAAAGCGCGTCGCGAGTTGCACGAGCAGCGGGCGATGGTCGCCGCGACCGCGGATCGCGTCGAGGTCGGCGAGGTAGAGCACACGGAACGGGTGGAGCGTCAGGAGGGCTTCCACGACGGCGAGGGGCTCGGCCGAACCCGTGAGCTTCGAGCCCACGAGCGGGCGGTAGCGCTCGCGCTCACCGGCCCGGGCGTGGACCACGAGCCCGCCCACGAGATCGACCACGGGAACGACGGTGAAAGACGGCACGCTCTCTCTCCCCGAGACGGGTGGAACCGGACCCCTCCTCGGTCTGGACCTGGGTGGTGCGCATCTCAAGGCGGCTTTACTCGTCGAAGACGCGCCCGTGGCGATCCGCGAGGTGCCCTGCCGGCTCTGGGAAGGTCTCGATCGGCTGGACGCTGCCTTCGGCGAAGCTCTGGTCGGCTGGCCGGAACCCGGAGCCGTGGCGCTCACCATGACCGGCGAGCTCGTCGATCTGTTCCCGGATCGCTCGACCGGTGTGCGTCGGCTGCTCGAGGCCGTCCGGGCCCGGTTGCCCGATCGGCCGCTCGCGGTCTGGAGCACGGGCGGTTTCCTCGCCCCCGAAGCCGCCGCGACCTCCCCCCTCCAGGTGGCGTCCGCCAATTGGCAGGCGACCGCCGAGCTGCTCGCCCGGCGCCTCCCCTCCGGGATCCTCGTCGACATCGGCAGCACGACGACCGACCTCGTGCCCTTCGCCGGGGGCCGGGTACGGGCCCGCGGCCGCGACGATGCCGAGCGGCTGGCCGAAGGCGAGCTCGTCTATCGAGGGCTCGTCCGCACGCCCTTGATGGCGCTCGCCGACCGGGTGCCGTTCCGTGGCCGGCTCGTGGGCGTCATGGCGGAGTGTTTCGCGACCACGGCGGATCTCTTCCGCCTCCTGGGCCGGCTCGACGAGGCGTTCGACCAGCATCCCGCCGCCGACGGCGGGCCCAAGACGGTCGAGGGGAGCGCCCGGCGGCTCTTGCGCGTGGTGGGTACCGATCTCGGTCCGGCCTCGCTCGAAGAGGCACGCCACCTCGCTACCCTGTTCGCCGAAGCCCAGCTCCGGCGAATCCAAGATGGCCTCGCCCTCCTCTTCTCGCGCGGCGACCTCCCCGAAGACGCCCCTTTGGTGGCGGCCGGCTGCGGCGCTTTTCTCGTTCCCGAACTCGCTCGGCGGCTCGACCGGCCGGTGCAGGACTTCGCTACGGTGCTGAGCCTCGAAGGCGAGCTCGCGCGCTGGGCTCGGGTCGCCGCTCCGGCCCTCGCCGTGGCCCTGCTCGCCCGCGGAGCTCGAACTCAGGCGACTTGAGGCGATCGCCCGGATTCGGCGCGCGCCGTCTCCAACGCGATGCGGACGCGCCGGAACGCTTCGGGGTCGAGGCGATCGCGGCGCTCGCCGCCACAGAGGGCACCGCGGAAGCCCAGATAGTCGGGGCCGAGCCGCGCCGAGGGTGCGATGTCGGCGAGGCCGAGCGAACCCGCGAGCCCGCAGAGGAGCCCGAGTTCCCGTGCGGCTGCCACGAACCGGACGAGTCGGGCATCGTCGAGACAGCTGCGGAGACCGCCCGCCCGCTTGTCGGCCGTATCGAGCATCACGCCCAGGAGGCCGGCCCGAGCGAAGGGCGCGAGGTCGGCGAGGTCGGGGTCGCGATCGGCCATGAGCACGGCCACGAGCCGCACCCCGCGAGCCGCCAACGGTGCGAGCCCGTCCAGGACGTGGGCCCGCCCCGAATCGGTGAAGAACCCCACCTTGACGACGTCCACACCGCTCGCCGCGACCCGCTCGGCCGCCTGTTGCAGGAGCCGCGGATCCATCGGCAGATCGCCGATGGTCGCCGAGAGCGGTACGCGACCGCCGAAGCGGGCGACCGCAGCCGACAGATGCTCGGGCTGCCAGGCGCCAAGGGCTCCTGCGCGCGGATCTTTGAGGTCGAGCACTTCGGCACCGAGCTCGAGGGCCGTCTCCGCCTCCTCGAGGTCGGCCACGCTCGCGAGCAGCGCCGGGCGCCGGGCGGGCAGGGGAAGCGGGGAAGGACGCATGGGAGCGAACCCGCGGGGTTCCTTGGCGACGGCTCCCTAACCCCGTTAAGACGACCCGCGCAACGCACGGGGGAGCGAGGCTGGTGGCGATCCGGCTCACGGGTGGACGGGTGTTCGACCCGCTCGCCGGCATCGACGGCGAGATCCGCGATCTCTGGATCGACCACGGCCGGATCGTCCCGCCATCGCCGCCCGGCACGCCGGTCGAGGTCCACGACGTCTCGGGCTGCGTCGTGATGCCAGGCGGGATCGACATGCACAGCCACATCGGCGGCGGCAAGGTGACGATCGCCCGGTTGCTCATGGCCGAAGAACACCGCCTCCACCGGGAGGCCCGTGGCCGAGGCTGCAGGGCCGGCAGTGGCGAGGCCTCGCCCTCCTCCTTCACCACCGGCTACCGCTACGCCCGGCTCGGCTACACGGCCGCCTTCGAGCCGGCGATGCTGCCGAGCAACGCCCGCGCCTCGCACCACGAGATGGCGGACATCCCGCTGCTCGACAAAGGTGCCTACGTGCTGCTCGGCAACGACGACTTGTTCCTGCGCCTGTTGGCCGAAGGCGCGGGCGAGCGGGCGATCGCCGACTACGTCGCTTGGAGTTTGCGCGCCACCGGTGCGCTCGCGGTCAAGATCGTCAACCCGGGCGGGATCGCCGCCTTCAAGTACAACCAACGTCGGCTCGATCTCGACGAGCGGGCCGCCCCTTACGGGGTCACCCCCCGGGGGGTTCTCACCGCCCTCGCCGACGCCCTCGACCGGCTCGCCGTGCCGCATCCGATCCACGTCCACGGCTGCAATCTGGGCGTGCCGGGCAACATGGAAAGCACGCTCGCCACCATCCGGGCGATGGAGGGGCGGCGGATCCACCTCACCCATCTCCAGTTCCACAGTTACGGCACCGAGGGGCCGCGGCGTTTCTCCTCGGGAGCACCGGCGATCGCCGAGCTCGTCGACGCCTGCCCGAACGTCAGCCTGGATGTGGGCCAGGTGATGTTCGGCCAGACCGTGACCGCCTCGGCCGACACGATGGCGCAGTTCCGCAACGCCGCGCACGCCCATCCACGCCGCTGGGTGGGGATGGACATCGAGTGCGAGGCGGGCTGCGGGGTCGTCCCGTTCCGCTACAAAGACAAGAGCTTCGTCAACGCGCTGCAATGGGCGATCGGGCTCGAGCTCTTCTTGCTCGTGCAGGATCCTTGGCGGCTCGCGCTCACCACCGACCACCCCAACGGCGGTGCCTTCACGCGCTATCCCGAGCTGATCCGGCTCTTGATGGACAAGGATTTCCGCGACGCCATGTTCGCTCGGTTGCCGAAGGCGGCGCGCGAGCTCTCGATCCTCCCCTCGATCCGCCGCGAATATTCACTCTTCGAGATCGCCATCCTGACCCGTGCCGGCCCGGCGCGCCTTTTGGGGCTCGAGCGGGAGATCGGTCATCTCCGGCCCGGTGCGCGGGCCGACGTCGCCGTCTACCGCGACGATCCGGACCGCCAGCGGATGTTCGAGCGTGTCCATCTGCTCTTCAAGAACGGTCGGCTCGTCGTGCGCGACGGCGAGGTCCTGGAGCCCACGGTCACGGGCGCCGTTCACCTCGTGCGGCCGGATTTCGATCCGGCGATCGAGGCCCGGATCCGGACGTTCTTCGAGACCTGGCGCGATCAGCGTCCGTCGAGCTTCGTGCTCGGCGCGGACGAGCTCGCGGAAGCGGGCGAAGTGGTCGAGCACGCCTGCCGCGGGGCGCCGCCCCCACCGCCGGCGTCGCCGCGGTCGGGAGCCGCCGGATCGTGACCGCCCCGCTCGAGCTCGACGGCGTTCTGGTCCGCGACAGCTTCGCCGAGGCCTTCCCGATGCGGGCGACCCGCCTCGTGATCACGGCGGAAAGCTCCCGTTGGGCGGAGATCGCGGCGCGGACCACGACCGGCTTCGCGACCTCGGTGATCGCCTGCGGCTGCGAGGCCGGGATCGAACGGACGCTCGACCCCGCGGAGACCCCGGATGGCCGACCGGGTATGGCGGTCCTCCTCTTCGCGATGAACGAGAAAAGCCTCGGCGACCAGCTCGTGAAGCGGGTCGGCCAGTGCGTGCTCACCTGCCCCACCGCAGCCGCCTGGTCGGGACTCGATTCGGAGCGGACGGTCCCGCTCGGCCGCAGCTTGCGCTTCTTCGGCGACGGCTACCAGAGCAGCAAGCGGATCGGCTCCCGCCGCTTCTGGCGCGTGCCGGTGATGGAGGGCGAGTTCCTGGTCGAGGACCGGGTCGGGATCACCGAGGGCGTGGGCGGTGGCAATTTCCTGATCTTGGCCGAGACCGCCCGGGCCGCCCTCCGTGCGGCCGAGGCCGCGGTCGAGGCGATCCGGCGGGTACCGGACGTGATCCTCCCCTTCCCGGGCGGGATCGTCCGTTCGGGCTCGAAGGTGGGGGCGCGCTACCGGGGCATGATCGCCTCCACCAACCATCGCTACTGCCCGACCCTGCGCGGCCACGTGGCCGACAGCGCCTTGCCGCCCGAGGTCGGCTCGGTGCTCGAGATCGTCGTCGACGGGCTCGAGGAAGCCGCGGTCGGTCGGGCCATGGTCGAAGGCATCCGCGCGGCCTGTGCCCTCGGCCGGGCAGCGGGCGTCGTCGCGATCGATGCCGGCAATTACGGCGGCAAGCTCGGGCCGTATCATTTCCACCTGCACCGGCTGCTCGCCCGATCCGTGGACGCGGCTACGGGATGACCGTGCCGGACCCGCCGCCTCCGCCCTCGCTCGGCGAGGCGGTGCGGACCTGGGCGCGGATCGCCTTCCTCTCCTTCGGCGGTCCGGCCGCTCAGATCGCACTGATGCACCGCGTGTTGGTCGAAGAGAAGCGGTGGATCGGCGAGCGGCGCTTCTTGCATGCGCTCCATTTCTGTATGCTCTTGCCCGGGCCCGAAGCCCAGCAGCTCACGATTTATTTGGGTTGGCTCCTGAACGGGCTCCGGGGCGGTCTCCTGGCCGGCATCCTTTTCGTGTTGCCGGGCTACGTGACACTCACCGGGCTCTCGGTTCTCTACCTCACGGTCGGTCGACTGCCCCTCGTGCAGGCCACCTTCTTCGGCCTCCGCGCGGCCGTCTTGGCGATCGTCCTCGAAGCGGTGATCCGGATCGGTCGGCGGAGCTTGCGCAATCGGACGATGCTCGGCCTCGCCGCGCTCGCGTTCCTGGCCCTCTTCGCCCTCGCGGTTCCCTTCCCGCTCGTCGTGCTCGGAGCCGGCCTCCTCGGCTGGCTCGGCGGACGGTTCGGCCTTCCCCCGTTCCTGCCGGGCGACGGGCCTTCCGGCCGCAGCCCGCGCGGCGAGCCGGGCTCGACGCTCGGCGAGACCCTCCCGGCCCATGCCCGGACCGGCCCAGGCTGGAGCGCGCGGGTGGTCGCTGTCGGCCTACCGCTCTGGCTCGCCCCGACCCTCCTGCTCGTCACCCTGCTCGGGTCCGACCACGTGCTGACCGCGCTCGCCCGGCTCGCGAGCGTGCTCGCGCTCGTCACCTTCGGCGGAGCCTATGCCGTGCTCGCCTGGCTCGCTCGAGTGGCGGTCGAGACCCACGGCTGGCTCACACCATCCGAAATGCTCGACGGGCTCGCCCTCGGCGAGACCACACCCGGGCCCCTGATCATTGTGCTCCTGTTCGTGGCTTTTCTCGCCGCGTTCCGCGAACCGGGCGGTCTCGATCCGCTCCAGGCGGGGCTCCTGGGTGGTACGCTCGTGACCTGGGTGACCTTCGTTCCTTGCTTCGTGTGGATCCTGGCCGGGGCACCGTACGTCGAGCGGCTGCGCGCCGACCGCACCCTCGCCGCGGCCCTGGAGGCGATCGGCGCAGCCGTGACGGGCGTGATCCTCCACCTCGCGACATGGTTCGCGCTCCACACGCTCTTCCTCGTGGTCGAGCCGGTCCGCCTCGGCCCGCTCGTCCTCGACCTGCCGGTGCTCGCCAGCTGGAACCCCGCCGCTTGTCTCCTCACCCTCGGGGCCCTGCTCGCCGTCTTCCGCTTCCGGATCGGGCTCGCACCGCTCCTGCTCGGCGGGGCGGCTGCCGGCCTCGGCCTCCACCTCCTCCGCTTCGAGCTCTTGGGCTTTCTTTGAAAGAGCTCGATCAGGAGCCCGCGCCGGCGGCCGCCGCCATCTGGTCGTAGCAGGCGAGCGCCTGGCCGCCGTAGACCGAGGAGGGGCCGCCGCCCATTTCGACCGCCACCCCGATCGTCTCGAGGAGCTCCTGGCGAGTGACGCCGAGCCGCAGGCAGGCGCGGGTGTGGAAGACGATGCAGCCCTCGCAGCGCACCGCGATCGAGATGGCGAGCGCGATGAGCTCCTTCTGCTTGTGGGTGAGAGCGCCGTCCTGGCTCGCCGCTTGGACGAGCCCGCGGAACGCCTTCATCGGCTCGCCACCCGCCTGGTGCAGCGCCTTGGAATTGGCGACGTACTCCTGTTCGAGCGCCAGATAGTCCTTGGCCACGGGCTCCTCTCCTTCGGTCGGTTCGGACGCTGCTCGTGTACGCGATGCCCGATCGACGGGCTCGTGTCGATCCGCCACGGGACCGACTCGACGCGAGACCGGGCGCGAACGGCAGCGTGCGGGCTCCGGGGAGACCGGATGCGCCCGCCCGACACCGCCCGGGTGAGGTTCAGGTCACGGTGCGGGCGAAGCTCCGGCCGTTCGGGCCGAGCGGTGTGCGAGCGAAAGAAAAAGCCGGCCCCACAGGGCCGGCCCGCGTGGTGACGGCCGGACGCTCAGGAGCCGGCCTTGATCTCGATCTTCTTGGCCTTGGCCTCGGCCGAAGGCTTCTTCGGCAAGGTGATCGTCAACACGCCCTTGTCGAACTTGGCCTCGACCTTGTCCTCTTCGACCTCGACCGGGATCGGGATCTGGCGGAGGAAGGAGCCGTAAGCGCGCTCCATGAGGTAATAGCCCTTCTCCTTCTCCTCGCGCTCCTGCTTCTTCTCGCCCTTGATCGTGAGCACACCGTCGGCGAGCTGGACCTCGACATCCTTCTCGGTGACGCCCGGCAGTTCGGCTTGGACCTCGACCGCGGTGTCGGTCTCGCGCATGTCGACCCGGGGCGCCATCAGCCCCATGCCGAGGGCCGGCCGGGCGAGGCTGAAGCTCTTGGTCATCTCCTCGAACAGGCGATCCATCTCGCGGCGCATGGCCGTGAACGGATCCTCGGCGAGCTCGCGGCGGCCGAACGGCATCAACGACTTGAAATCCATCGTCTCGCTCCCCTCTGCGCGGGCCCCGCTCCGAGGGGCCCGTTCCCTCCGGAGATGGTGATGGGGCACGGCCGTACCATCCTCGGGCGGCTGCGAGGCTTGGTCGCAGTCCTCGGCAGCGGGTATCCGGACGAGGAGCAGGTTGCGGATCCTTGCTCGAGGTAAGACACCGCCGATCGCACCTGCATCCATCTCGACGCGTTTTCCGCCCGTTCCACCCGGTATCGGATCCTACCCGGTATCGGAGCCTCTCGCGTTCCATCGTCGAGCTGTTTCTCGCGCAACCCGTTCGGTGTTCGCCCGCGGCAGCACCCCCTGGCGCCGTCTTCGCCGGAGCTCGCGCGGATCCGGGCCGAGCTCGGAGCGAACCACGGAACGACGGAGCTTCGAGCTTGACAGATATCCTATAATAGGATAATCAGGCTCCAACGACGCCATCCCGCGGCGGCCGCCGCGCGCGAGAGGACCCCGCCTTGGCCAACCCGCAGCCCGATCTCGTCGAGACGGCACGCGACGTCCCCGTCACGCTCTGGCCGCTCGCCAACGACAGCCCGAGCGACCTCCTCGTCGTCGCCTTCCAGCAGCCGAGCTTCGGCTCCGTGACCTTCGACGCGGAAGCCCGGAGCTTCACCTACACGCCCGCGCCGGGCTTCGTGGGCGAGGACAGTTTCGACTACACCGTTCGAGATCCCGCCGGCACCACCGCGACCACGACGGTCACGATCCGCGTGGTCCAGCCGAACCGTCCGCCCGTGGCCGTCGACGATGTCGCGACCGTCCCGCCGGGTGGTGTCGTCGAGATCGACCCGCTCGCCAACGATTCCGATCCCGACGGCGATCCCTTGAGCCTCGTGGCACTCGGGATGCCGGAGGCCGGCAGCGTCGCGGTCCTCGACGGGCGAGGGCTGCGCTACGCCCCGCGCACAGGCTTCACGGGCCAGGACAGCTTCACCTACACCGTGCGCGACCCGAAAGGCGCGAGCGCTTCGGCCACGGTCCGGATCCGCGTCGGGACCCCCAATCGACCGCCGGTCGCCGGCCGCGATCGGATCACGGCCACGACCGGCGTTCCGGTCACGATCGACCTTGTCGCCAACGATTCCGATCCCGACGGCGATCCGATCACCGTCACCGCACTCGGCACACCGGAGCACGGCAGCCTGAGCTTCCTCGGCCAGGGTCGGGTGAGCTACACTTCCGCACCGGGCTTCGAAGGCATCGACCGCTTCGACTACACGATCGGGGACGGTCGCGGCGGCTTCGCCACCGGCGAGGTCGAGATCCTCGTGAGCCGCTCGAATGCCGCGCCGGTGGCACATGACGACGGCGCGACCACCGAGGCCGGCACCCCGGTCACGCTCGATCTGCTCGCCAACGACACCGATCCGGACGGCGATCCGCTCACCCTCGTGGGGCTGAGCGTACCCGCGCGCGGCCGGCTCACGGTCGCCGCCGATCGGCGCGTCACCTACACGCCGGATGCCGGCTTCGTCGGCCAGGACAGCTTCACCTACACGGTTCGCGACTCGCGGGGTGCCACGGCGAGCGCCACGGCCACCGTCACCGTCACCCCGCCGGCTGCTCCCTCGACCTTCCTCAACGGCTACCGCTACCGCCGCCGGATCGTGATCCCCCGGCACGTCGTCCGCGGCACGGTCCCGCTCGTGGGCTTCCCGCTGCTCGTCCTCGAGGAAGGTCCCTGGCTGCGGAGCACGGCCCACGGCGGTCGGGTCGAAAGCGCGCAGGGCTTCGATCTCCGATTCGAGCTCGAGAACGGTACCAAGCTGCCGCACGATGTCGAGCGCTACGATCCGAGCACGGGTCGGTTGATCGCCTGGATCCGGCTGAACGAGCTACGTCCGAACGACGATCTCGTTCTTTTCCTCTACTACGGCAAAGCCGGCCTCGTTGCGAGCGAGGCCGATCCAGCTGCTACATGGCGCGACTATCTCGCGGTCTGGCACCTGCCCGACCCGACCGATCGGACCGGCCGCGGGCGCGATCTCCGCGCCACCGCGGTAGGCGCGGCCGAGGGCCCGATCGGTGCGGCCGGCCGGTTCGACGGCACGGGAAGCGAGCTCACCCTCGCCGACCCCTCCTTCCTCGACGGCCACGCCGCGCTCACCGTTCAGCTCTGGGTCCAAAGCGACCGGCTCGACAGCGATCGCGGCCTGCTCCTGTGCGGTCCGATCACCGGCCGCGATCTGGACGCTGCCTTCGTCCTGCGGCACGCGACGCGTGGCCTCTACAGCAGCCGGGCGCGGGTCCTGACGGTCGAGATGGCGCTCGCCGACGGTCGCATCGTGTACGAGAGCAGCCCCGGCCGCGCCGACGACGCCCGCCACGCCCTGGCCCTCGTCTTCGACCGGGGCGAGGGTGCCACGCTGGTCGTCGACGGCATCGCCGACACGCCGTCCTACGCGGTCGGCAGCACCCTGCTCGGTCCCACCCGCATCGGCCGTGGTCCGCTCCGGATCGGTACCGGTCCGCTGGAGCCCTCGGCCGGCCGCTGGCTCGGGCTGATCGACGAGCTGCGCGTGCGGGCCTCGGCCCTCCCCGCTGCCTGGCTCGCCATGGAGCACGCGAACCAGCGTGATCCCGCGAGCTTTTACGGAATCGGCGGCGAGGACGCATTCGGCGATCCGAACCAGGCGCCGATCGCGGTCCCGCTCGCCGCGCGCACGGCACTCGGTGCTCCGGTCGTCCTCGATCCGCTCGCCGCGGCCCTGTTGCCCGGTGGTGGCAGCGCCACTCTCGCCGCGGTCGGGGCGCCCACGGCCGGTACGGCGGTGATCGAAGCCGGCAAGATCCGCTACACGCCGCCCGCCGGTTTCACCGGGACCGCCCGCTTCACTTTCGAGATCCGCAAGGACGGCAAGAGCTCGATCGGCACCGCGACGGTCCTCGTCGAGGCCCGTGCGGCGGAAACTTCGGCCGAGCAGGATCGCCCCTTCGCCGACCGGCTTTACGGTAATCCCTATCACGCCGATTCGCTCGCGACCCGGCAACCGGTGCCGAACGGCCCCGTCGCCAAACGCTTCCTCGCCGATCGCACGGGCACGCTCGCCGCGGTCCGCTGGCCCTGCCGGATCACCGCGGGTGACGGCGGCGAGGTGGTCGTCAAGGTCGAGACCGACTACCAAGGCAAGCCGTCGGGGCTGGCGATCGGCACCACCGCGATCAACGGCGGGGTGGGCAGCCTCGCCGGCCAGGGGCCGCTTCCGCTCTGGAGCTTCGAGCAGCCGGTCTCGGTCGAGGCGGGGCGGGCCTACCATCTCGTCTGGTATCAGCTCGCCGCTTCGGGACGCTGTGCGGTCGTCCACCATCGCGCCGACGTGCCGATCCCGACCGGGCAGAATCTCCGTGGCGGCCCCTACGAGGGCGACGGCGGCACGATCCATCAACAGGTCTCGAGCCTGTGGCAGCCGGGCAACGAGCACGGCGGCTTCCTCCAGCTCGTCTGGTCGGACGGGGTAACGACCGGGAACCCGATCGTCGCCGGGTCGCCCGGGCTCAAGAAGAGCTTCGGCGGCCCCGTCATGATCCGCGAACGGTTCACCGTGGCGGACTACACCCGGAAGATCGACGGGGTGTGGCTCCGGGTCTGGTGGGAGAGTGGCACACCCTCCGACCTCCTCGTCCGCCTCGAGACCCTCGAAGGGACCCTGCTCGAGCAGCTCGTGGTCCCGCGCAGCGCATTGCCGCAGACCCGCAACGTCGCCGGTGACGCGACGAGCCCGCCGGCAGCTTGGGTCTATCGCCGCTTCACTCGGGCGCACACGCTCGAGCGGGGTCGCAGCTACGCCCTCCGGCTGAGCACCTCGACCGGTAACTACGTCGTCCACGCCGTCCAGCGCAGCGATCTTCCGAGCCGGGAGCAGTGGCCGCAGGCTTGGGCCGAGGTCAGCAGCAACGGCGGCAGCGCCTGGCGCGGCTGGGACGACAGCGCGGATCCCTCGGGCGTGGCGCGGACCGATTGCCATCTCCCGCTCGCCTTCACCCTCGCCGGTAGCCTCGAGCGCCTCGGCGTTGACAGCCTGATCGGGACCGCCAATTGGAACCTCGGCGATTTCCGTCGCCTCGCCGAAGATGCAGGCGTGGGCGACGATCTCGGCGAGGCCCGAACGGTGGCGAACGGTGGGACGGCGTGGGCGCATCTCGGGTTCCCGACGCCGAGCCGTCCGCCCGTCGGCCGTCAGACCTTCCGGATCCGCGCCCGCTGCTCGGTCGCGGGTGGGGCGATCAGGGTCGAGCTTCTGGAGAACGGCGTCTTGCGCCGGGATCTCGGCACCCAGCCTCTCGGCACGAGCTTCTCGACCCTGAACTTCACCTGGGACGCCTCGCTGCTTGCCGATCGCACAGGGGCCGGGGTGGAGCTCAAGCTCTGGCTCGTCGACAATCTGGCGAGTGGCTTCTACGTCGTCGACGCGGTCGACTGGCTCGCCGACCCTGCCGGATCGCAGAGCTCGGGCGGCGGTGGCGATCAGCAGCCCGGCCCCGAACTGCCGGCGCCTCTGCGGACGGTGCCCGTCGCCAACGCCAGCCAGCTGTCGAGCGCCTTGGCCAATGCCCAGCCCGGCGACCACATCGTGCTCGCGGATGGCACGTACAACCTCGGCGGACGCATGCAATTGACGCGATCCGGCACCGCACAGGCCCCGATCGTGATCCGCGCGCAGAACGTCCTCGGAGCGAAGCTGCCCGGCGGCTTCGAGTACGCTGCCGGCACGTCGCACATCTGGCTTTGGGGCCTCGACTTCAAGGACGCGGTCGGTTGTCCGCTACGTGGCCAGTTCCACAAAATCCGCCGCTGCAGGCTGTGGCCGAAGCCCAATTATGCTTCGAATGGCTGGGCCGCGGCCGTGACGCCGTACAATGGCTCGGATGGCGAGATCTCTTATTGTGAATTGCGGATGCACACACGGGAGGAGGCACTTGCCGAAAACGGCAACTTGTGGGGGACCAACACCGTTTACGGTGTGGTGTGGTCCTATTTCAGCGGCTCGAACACGCCGTTTTATCGGCTCAAAATCGCACGTTGTCTTCTTACTGGCGGTCCCCGCGACGTACCATACAGTCAGCCCAATTGTCAGTTCATCGAAGCATCGACCACGCCATCGAATGGATACGAGATCAACTGTGACTGGACCATTCAGGATTGCTACGGTGACACCCCCCGCAACAGCACCATTCTCGACTTCAAATGCCGCGGAATGAAGTTGCTCCGCTCGCACATCGTCTGTCCGACGGGCGGTGCATTTCAGCTTCGCGAGGGCCGCGAGCATCGCATCGAACGGTGCCGCCTCGGCGGTTACATCGATATCACCCGCGGTCCGGGCAACGTGATCGCCAACACCGTGGCAAACAATATTTTGGTCATGGCCGGTATCCTCGCCTACAACCAGTTCGGTAACAACAGCGGCGAACAGGGTCAGGCCTATCGTGCCGTGATCGCCAACTGCACTTCGTCGATAACTGTCGGCAGGCGGTACAACAACAATTTTACCTATCCGGCGCTCGAGACATTGATCGAGCAGCACACCGGTACAATCTCGTACGATCTGCACAGCCAGACGACGGTCCGGCCGACGCTTCAGACCAGCGGCGTCACGGTGGCCTCGCCGGTGACGATGACCGCCGCCGAGGTCGGGCCGAGCGCACCTTGGGTCGGGGTGGACGCTTAAGGCTCGCGACGACCGCGCCCCGTCTCGGTCGAGGCGCGGCGCGGTCGTGCCCCCTGGACTCGACGAATCCGGGCAGGGCCGCGCACTCCTCGAAGTCCGCTTCGTCGGCTTCGTGCCGCCAGACGTAAGCGAATACATGACTATTCTCCGGTAACGCCACGGGCGATGCATATTGCTCGAGCAAGGCGATCGCCTCGGCATCGACGGAACTCGGTCGGTTCCAGTGCATCCGGGGCGCGAGAAAGAGCCCGCTCGGGAAGCAGCGCAAGACTTTCTCGAGTGCGGCGTGACTCGCGATGATCGGTCGCCCCGTTCGAAGATCACGCCCGAAATCCTTTCTTCTCTCTTCCGGCAATTCGAGGAATTTCGAGGGGCTGAAAAGGATGTCGTGCCGACCGAGATAGTAGAGCGGCGCGAGCTCCTCACCATCGACCACAACAGCGGCCTCCGCAGCCAGGGGCGCGAGAACCGGGAGTGCCCGTCGCCAGTCGGCATCCGGCACCTCCGGCCCGATCGGGACATTCGCCATCAAGCCGAAGGTACGCAACCAGAACGGATTGACCGCCACTACCGCTAGGATCGCCGCCGCCGCCAGCGCTCGCGCTGCCATCCGTGCGGAACGACCGAGGGTGACGAGAATGCCGACGAGCCGGTCCACGAGTCGGCGGGTGGCATCGCGAAACCCTCCCCAGAGCAACGCCCCGGCGATGCCCCAGATCATGAACAAGAACGGCTGCATATACGAAAAGTACCTCACATTCTTCGTTCCGCCGAACGACGTGATCCCGAATGCGACGGCAAAGCTCGTCGTCAGCATCGCCGTCAGATTGGGCGCGCGCAGATAAGCGAGGAGCACGAGAGGACCCGTAAGCGTCCAAAGTGTGGGGTACAGAATGATGTACCATTGATGGTAGAACCAGAATTGATCGCGAAACGGCGCGTTGAACAACGGCGTCATACGATACCGCATCCAGAGTTCGTTCAGCCAGCCCGTCGTCCAAGCGAGCCAGACAGCCCCGATCAGCGCCAGACCCGCGCCCGTCAACAGCCCGATCTTGATGAGCCGGGCCGGTCGATCGGCGTAAGCCGTCCGGATCACGAGCACCCCGGCCACCCAGGTCGCGAGTCCGGCGATGCCGATCAAGGTCGTGTCTTGCAGGTGGATGGCCAAGCCGAACAACGCCACGATGCTCGCAATCTGAAGAGCCCGGACGGCAGGCCGCGAAGAACCGTTCAAGAAATCGTAGAGGAGCCAACCTGCGAGCGTGAACGCCAAGGTTTGCAGAGCGTAGAACCGGCAGAACTGGGCGATCGAGACGGCGAACGGCGAGATCGCGTAGAAGCCGGCCGCGATCCACGCCGCGAGCGGACCGGCTTCGCGTCGAACCCAGAGGAACATGACGGCGACGACGGTCGCCATCGCCAGGACCGATGGTACACGTGCACTCCAAAGGCTTTCGCCGAAGACTGCGAACGACAATGCGACGAGACGCGTGAACAGGAACGCTCGCCAATAGTATCCTTCGGCGATCCTCGGTTCACCCGTTTCGAGTAGACCACGCGCAGCGAGGACGTGGTAGAGTTCATCGGGATTCTCCGGTCGGTCGAGATTGATCGAATAGAACGTTGCCGCCAATGCAAATACCAGAATGGCACCCGTCTTCGCACCGTATGACGTTTTCCACATATCCGATGTTCCTCGCTTGCAGCACGTGACGCACAGCGTCCCATTTGCTGGGACGGCGGACCGACTATCGGCCGATCACCGTCCGAGCGATCCCCCGGGCGATCCAGGTCTTCGTGATCCCCGGTGGCACCGCTCCCGATCCGGATCGGGCGCACACCGGAACCCTCGGGAGATTGCCGCGAAAATCGATTGCCGGCGAGAGCTCGACCCCTTAGATGTTCGTCCGTGCCTGAGCTTCCCGCAATCCGGTCCTGGCGGCGCATTCTCGGCCGCACGGCTCTCCTCTCCGGTGGTGTGGCGATCGGGCAACTTGTGGTCTTGCTGTCGACCCCGGCGCTCACCCGCCTCTGCGAGCCCGAAGCGTTCGGTCAGTTCGCGATCGTCTACACGACGATCGTGTTGTTCGGCGTTGTGGGTCTCGCGCAGCTCGAGCCGGATATTCCACTTTGCAGCGAAAGCGATCTGCCGATCGCGTTGTCGGCGCAGATCCTGATCGGCTCTTTGTCGCTTCTGATCTTCACGTGCTTGGTGGTCGCCGTCAGTACATTCGTGACGGAACTCGGTGGATTGCCGTCTTGGGCATGGCCGCTGTTCGTGATCTCGGGCTGCCTCCAAATCGTCCTGCTTCCGCCGGGCTATCTGTTCGTCCGTCGCGGCTTGTTCAGGCTGCTCGCCTTCCAGCGCATGAACCGGTTGATCGGACAGTCACTCGGCCAACTCGTCGCAGCATGGGGTGGTCTTGGCGCTGCCGGCCTCCTGCTCGGCTTCGTCTTCGGGCAGCTCGTCGCGCTCGCTACCGGTTTCCATCATCTCGTCGGCGAGTATCGTCGGATCCGTATCCATCATCTACGCTCGATCGGATCATATCTCAGACGCGCTCGCTCGTATCCCGTGCATCTTTTGCCAGCGAATCTGCTCGCTTCGACCGTCCAGCATCTACCGCCCGTACTCGTTGCGGCGAACTTTTCGGTCGCCGAGGCCGGTCTCGTCGTTCTCGTTCAACGCGTCATCTCGTTACCGGTACGGCTCTTGAGCCATACCGCGTCGCACGCTCTGTTGGGTGAGCTCCGCGACGCCGCCCCGTGGCAGCGCCACCGCTTGGGGCTGCAGACGCTCACTTTGTTCACGATCGCCGGCCTCGGTGTGACCGGGCTCGCCCTCCTTCCCGGAACCAGAGGTTGGTCGATGCTGTTGGGACCCGGCTGGGAAGGGGTTTGGCCGGCTCTCCTCGCCCTTGCTCCTCTGCAGATCGTGTTCTTCGCTCATGAGGCGATGCGCAATTTCTTCCTGGTTGAAGGTTTGGACCTTTTGTTTTTCGAGTCGCTGGTATCGCTGGTCGTAACGATGGCAACGCTTTCCGCACCGTATGTAATTTCTGTTGAATTCACAACATGTCTATTACTGTACAGTACGATGACGAGCGTGGTGCATGTTGCGTTTCTCCAGTTGCTGTTCTGGCGTTTGCGGGCAGCCCGCATCCCGCCCGACGACGGATTGATCGACAGCCAGCGCTGATTGACGACGCCCTCCCCGCCTTACGCGCGTGAGCCATCGGTTCGCGGCACGGATCTCGTGTTCGCCGAACCAGCCGTCACCTTCATCGTAGGGGAGGTAGGGAATGAAACTCGCCGCGACGCGTCTACACCGAAGAGATGGCACGAGGACAGAGGGCCGCCCCGTGCACCGAGCCGAGGAAGGCGGCAGGTTCCTCCTGCTCTCGTCGCCGAGCCGCCTTGCGACGCACACACGTGTTTTTAACGAATCGTGTGTTTGTCTCCCTCTCGTCGACGACCTGTCTGGGAGACCCGATGTGAAAATGACCGCTTCGTTCTTCGCACGGATCCACCGATCCTGCCTCGCCGTCGCTGTATGCGGTGCCGTGACCCTTCAAGGCACCACGGCGGGCGCTCAACCCACTTGGCCGAGCGGGATGTCGTGTTATTACAATGGCTTCATTCGGACTCTGGAAGGCTGGCGCGGCTCGACCTTCACCGCTCTGCACGGCTGGGCGAGCATGAAGAACTGGAAAGACATGCTCGTGTTCTACTCGGGACCGGTCGCGAGAGAGTTCGCCGCCTACCGGACTGGGCGCGTGCTCGCCATCAGTACACCGCTGCTGACCGAAGAGGCGAAGGGACAATTCGACGCCTGCGCCCGAGGCCACTTCGATTGGGTCTGGCGCGAAGTCGCGGCCCGTCTGACGCGAAACGGCGTTCCCAACACCATCATCCGGCTCGGCGCCGAGGCGAACGGTACCTGGACACCCTATTCGATCAACGGCAATTATGCCGGGTTCAAGGCCTGCTTCCGCCGCGCCGTCAGTGTCATGCGTTCGGTTCAGCCACAGCTCCGCTTCGAGTGGTCGATGAACCGTTCGGTTTATTCCAGCAAACTGAATACGCTTGTGACCCAGGCCTATCCGGGGAACGATGTGGTCGACATCATTGGTCTGTCTTTCTACGATAATTGGCCGGCCGCGACGAGTCAGTCGGTTTGGGACAGCAGCTTCAAGCCCGAGCTCGACTTCTGGGCAACGTTCGCCAGGAACAACGGCAAGAAGCTCGCCTTCGGCGAATGGGGTCTCGGCGACCCGCGGGGCGGCGCATTCGACAACCCGCTCTACATCAAGAACATGCACGCGTTCTTCAGCAGGAATCGCGATATCATCGCCTACGAAGCGTACTACAACTGCGGAAGTCTCGGAACGAGCTATCTCGTCTACCCGGAACAGTACAATCCCCGTGCGGCGGCAACCTATCGCAATCTCTGGTGAGCCCGCAGCGGTTCGCAGGCCCTCGCCCTCCTGCCGACGTGATCTCGAGAGCGAGGGCATCCAGCCGATCGGGCGGGCGCGCCGACACGATCGGACGCGGACGGGAAGTGCGAGCGTTCGCGAGCCGACCCTTCCGATCCCGAGGCGGCGCGCAGAGCCACTCGTGACGGTCGCCGGAGCATCGGGGCAGAGCCCGCTCGGCAAGCGGCTGCGTCGGGCCTCGTCCGACCTCTGCCCTGCGGGTTGTACGTGATCGTCCGACGCCTGCGGCAGCCCGATCCGGAGCGCACGCGGCGCCTCGCCGAAGCCTTCGCGGGTCGGGTCGCCAGGCGGCCGTGGCTCTGCGCGGAGCCCGGCCGTGCGCCCCTCCCTCCGCTGCATCGTGCCGACCGGGCGAGCTCGACCGGCAGCTCGCTCGAGCGGGCGGCCGACTTCGGCCGTCCTCGCTGGCCGCCTCGAACGCTTTGGCCACGGTCGGCCGCGGCTGTTCCTCGAGATCGCGGAGCGTCATCGTCCGGACGGCTCCGGCGAGGCGGTCGCGGCCTGCGCTCGCCGCGCTCAAGACCGTGTCGGCGCTGCTTCCTTCCTCCACCGAAAGGGCGCGGCGCCCGCGCACTCCTAGCCCGTTCCGTCCCGCCCGGTGAGCCGCCTCCCGCGATCTCCTCCGGAAGCAGGTAGAGCCATCGCAGGACGAAGGACCCGGGACGCCGGAACGGACGACGAGGCAGGTGGGTGGCGTGCAACGCCTCGGGCTCGGCGTCGGCGGCTCCCTGGCAGGCGACGGTCGAAACCTGCCCGCGTCATCCCGAGCAACCGACTCGTGACGTCACGAGCAGAGGGTCGTCGGCGAGCAACGCCCGGGTCCCGCAGGGTCGCGACGGCACCCTCTCGCCTCCGTCCGTTCCCGGTGCGAACCATCACGGGAGACGGTCCACCGTCCTCCCAAGCCGGCGACCTCGGCTCGGCTCCGGCGTTACCGGAGCGGACCGACGGGGAGAACGGGCTCCGTGATGCAAACGCGACACTCGCATACCCGGGTCCGACGGGAATCGAGAAACGTAGCTTGCGGCTCGGCCCGCTTCTGTTACAGGTTCCACGCACCGGTATCGGCATCCGGCTCCCGGAACGATGAAAGCAAATCGCTCTCTCGATATTGCTGTTCTCGGGCTCGGCTACGTGGGCACGACGACGGCTGCCTGCCTCGCTCACTGCGGTCACCGGATTCACGGTATCGATGTCAATGCCGAGAAGGTGGCGATGTTCGCTGCCGGCCGCTCGCCGATTTGCGAACCCGGGGTCGAGGAGCTCCTCCAGAAGGGCAACCGTGCCGGGCTCTTGAAGGGCGGAACGAGTGTCGACCCGCTCCTCGATACGCTCGACATGGTCCTCCTCTGCGTCGGAACCCCCCTCGGCGTCGACGGCCGGCTCGATTACGTGCATCTCTTGGATGTCGTCCGCAGCCTCGGGCGAGCGGTCCGGCACTGCCGACGAAGGGACACGCCTCTGCTGATCGTGGTGCGCAGTACCATCACCCCCGGCACCATGGACCAGCTGATCGTACCCCTGCTCGCTGAAGAGGCGGGCAGCGTTCCAGGGGAACGCTTCGAAGTCGCTTTCAACCCCGAGTTCTTGAGGGAGGCGACCGCGGTCCAGGACTATTTCACGCCGCCCCGTATCGTCATCGGCGAACGGACCCGAGGTGTGACCCGACGCTTGCTCGGCATCTACGACGAGATCGACGCGCCCGTCTTCGAAGTTCCGTTCCGCCTCGCCGAGAGCGTCAAGCTGCTCGACAACTGCTTCCATGCCCTGAAGGTCGCCTTCGCCAACGAGATGGGGCGGATCGCCATCGCCGCCGGCCTCGATCCACAGTTGGTCGCCGAGCTGTTCCTCGCCGACCACAAGCTGAACGTCTCGCCCGCCTACCTGCGGCCCGGCGGACCCTACGGAGGATCGTGCCTACCCAAGGACCTGCAGGCGACGTTGACGATGGCCCGCGAGGCGGCGCTCGAGCTGCCGCTCCTGGCGGCGGTCCGAGACAGCAACGCCCGGCATCTCGATTTCCTCTTCGAGCGGATCGCCGCCACCGTTCCACCTCCCGGTCCGATCCTCATGGTGGGCCTTTCCTTCAAGACGGGCACCGACGATCTCCGCAACAGCCCCAATCTGGCGCTCGCCGAACGACTCCTGCAGAAAGGCTACGACCTCGAGGTGGTCGACCCGGATCTCGCTTCCGACCGGCTCTTGGGCGTCAATTTCGCGATCGCGATGGAACATCAACAAATCCTGAAGCGGCGGATCACGATCGACCTCGAGCAGGCTGTTCGCCGTGCTCGACTCCTGGTTCTCGGCAAGAAGATTCCGGGCTTCGTTCCGCCCGACGATCTTCCCGTGGTCGACATTCCGAGGCTGCGCCTACCGTGAACGTCTCGCCCCTCGTCGAACGGGCTTGGCGGCCTTCGCCGCCGGCGCGGGAAGCGATTGCCGATGGCGCTCTTCCCGAACCCGGCCATGTGCCCCGGCCGATGCGACTGCCGCCGGCTCCGCGAAGGCTCAAGATTCTGATCGCTTACAGTCGCTCGCCTTTGCCGATGCGCCGGGGCGACGAGCTCACCGTGGCCCATCTCCTCGAATTCCTCGCCGCGCGCGGTCACGTCGTCGATTTCGTGAGTCTCTTGCCGCCCGGCTCGCAGTTGAGCGCCGAGCACGCCGATTGGCTGGCGAGCCGTTGCCGGCGAACGCTGCTGATCCCACACGGTCATCTCGCGGTGTTCGCCGGAACCGTCCATAGCTTGTTGCGTGGGCTACCCGTCCAGGTCGGCTACTTTTCGAGCCCGCAGCAGGCCTCGACCATCGAACGATGGGTTGCGACCGAGCAATACGATTTGGCCTGCGCGTACTACGTCCGGAGCGCCGAGATGGTCCGTCCGGTGGCGCAGGCGGCCAAGCTGAGCGTTCTCGCCCTGCAGATCTCGCAGACACTCAACACCGGGCGCCTCGCGCAGACCGCACCGGGCCGACTTGCCCGCCTCTTCTACGCGTTCGAGAGCCGCCGCATGGCGGCTTACGAAGCGCGCATCTGGCAATCGTTCGATCGGGTCGTACTGATCGGCAGGAAAGACGTCGAGGCGATCGAAGCCGCCTGCCGTGCGCACGGCCAGCCGACGATCCGCAACGTGCTGTTCGGTCCGCACGGCGTCGACATCGAGCGTTTCCGACCGCGGCGGCCGGACCTCGCCGAACCGGCAACCGTCGTGCTGTCCGGCGTGATGTGCTACACACCGAACGTCGAGGCAGTGCTGTGGTTCACGCGTGAGGTCTGGCCGAGGATCCGGGCGGTGGTGCCCGAGGCGAAGTTGATCCTCGTCGGTCGGGACCCGACAGCGGCCGTTCGTGCTTTGCACGGCACATCCGGTATCACCGTCACCGGCACCGTCGCGGAGCCAGCCGACTGGCTGGCACGGGCCACGGTCTGCGTCGCCCCGATGCGAGCGGCCGCCGGTCTTCAGAACAAGATTCTGGAAGCCTTCGCGATGGGCCGCCCCGTCGTCGCGACCACCATCGCGAACGAAGGGATCGGTGCCCAACACCGCTGCGAACTGCTGCTCGCCGACGACCCCGAAACCTTCGCGTCGTCCGTTCTCGAGCTCTTCGCCGATGCGGATCTCCGCGCACGCCTCGGCGCCGCTGCCCGACGCTTCGTCGAAGACCGTTGGACCTGGGAGAAGCCTTTCCTCGAGCTCGAACGGGCCTGGTTCGAAGCCCTGGCCGATCGAGAGCGGGACCGCGCCGTGTGAAACCTGCCGAGCAACCCGGGCTCGTACCGCTGCGACAGCTCGACCGATCGCGTAGCACCGCCGAGCATCCCCTCCGCGCCTCTCCCGCGCCGACTGATTTCCGTAGGCTGCGGCCCATCTTCCCAACTCACGCGGTCTCGAGCGTCGTTAGCGGTATTCTCTCTTTCGAAGCGCTCTTCGCACTGTTTCTTTATTCCAACACGTTAAAGTATTTTTTTCCCACGTTGCCCATTGACGAGACTGTTATCCTTCTGTTCATGAGTATGGTCGCGTTCGTTTACTTGATATGGCGGCATGGTTTACATAAGCCTGGTTTAGAGCTCGTTCTGATGGCGTTGATCTTTTTCGGATGGCAGACTCTTTCCATCCTCTGGAGCCCCGGCCGCACACTCGCCCTCCGGACCCTCGGTTACAATCTCACCTTCAACCTTTTCTGTCTCTGCGTCGGGGCGCTCCTGTTCGCCGCCGACCGTCGCCGGATCGCCCGATTCTTCGCCTGGGTCCTCGCCATCGGGACATTCCTTTCGCTCCACGGACTTTGGATCTACGCGCAGTACGGGACGTTCCGCTTCTACCGAGGGTTCGAGGGTATCCACGCTTATCTTCTCTGGGGCTTCCCGGTGGCGACCGCGAGCGCCGTCAGCCTCGCCTTCGCGTTCGCCGCGCCGCCCGGCACGGCGCGGCAACTGGTGGGAACGATCCTCAGCATTCTCTTCGCCATCTTCCTCTTGATCGCGAGCGGGCGGGCGCCGATGTTGAGCTATGCCGTCTGTCTCGCGATACCGATATTCCTCGTGGGCCCGAGGATCGTCGGCGGACGTTTGCTCGTTCCCCGGATGCAATTCATAGCGGGCTTGAGTGTCCTCGCTCTCACCGGATATGTGTTCTACGCAATTCGTACCGGCAACATACCCGACACCATCGAACGCTTCTTCGCATTGTGGTGGTACGTCGAGCATGGCGGAACATCTGTTCGATTCCAGAGACTGAGCTACTGGCTGAGCGCGTTGGACTACTGGTCCCGGTCGCCATGGATCGGTAACGGCGTCGGCAGTTTCTCGAGTTTGTACCTTGCGGGATACGAGTTGGCCGGAACCCAACCACACAATATACTCCTCGAGATCGGGACCGAACTCGGTCTCGTCGGTCTGGTCCTGTTCGGAATCGTGCTGTGGGCGGCGTTGCGTACGGTGCGGATCGAGCGTCTGAAGCGCGATCCCTTGTTCCTCGGCAGTTTCCTGATGTTCGTCGGGCTGTTCGGTGTCCGTGCGATGACGTCGACCGATCTCGCCCTCCAGTGGGAACTGTTCGTGAGCCTGGGGCTCCTCACGGCCACCTCCGGTACCGGGAATCCCGACCGACCAGGTGCAGGTGCTCTGGGGAAGAGGGGAACGGAGGTCGGCCCCGGGCGATGAACGGGCAGGCACCGTTCCGCAGCGCCGGCTCGGCTCGTAGCCACACAGGAAGACCGACCGATCGATCTCGGCCGGGGCCAGTGGACAGATGGGGGGAGGACGGGACGTCCGTGACCCGGGACCTGCGCGCTCGGCAAGACGAAGCCGCTGCGATGCTCCCGGCGATCCGGATCGATCCGAGCCGAAGCGAAACGCGAGAAAACCGTAGGGTGACGAGCGACGGCGAGCCAGCTCGAAGCTCGATCGGACGGAAGCGGGTCCTTCGAACGATCCAGCAGGAGATCGAATGGCGGAGTTCGAAACCTTCAGCACGCTCGTCCGGACCGACAGGCCGACCTTCGACCCCGGTCTCGCACCGGATAAAGGGCGGCGCGTGCTCCTTCGAGCCGGGGTTCGGGCTCGAAAGCAACGCCAACGGTCTTGCCACGGCGCAATCGAGAAGAGCGGCGGCGACCGGACCGCGACCCCGGACCGACGTCGAAAATCGCATGGTCCGGTCCGGGGTCTCTTCCGACCAACCGTGGGCAGTCGCGGCAAGGCGCCATGGCCGTCTTGCCGGAGGAGCCCATGTACTTGCCGAGGCCGTCCGCTCGTTTCGACGTTCACGAGAAACGACAGGAAAGCGATCAATTCAAATAGTACTTCCTATGATATTTATAATATCCAGCGCGATCGTGATAGCCATACCCCGCGTGCTTGGCGAAATCGACCCTCGTCAACACGACACCGGCGAACTCCGTACCGAGTTCCCGTAGCGTCGCGACTTCATCCTGAACCAGTGCAGCCGGGGTCTTGTCCCACTGCACGGCGTAGACGACCCGGTCGACGAGCGGCGCGATGATCCGAGCGTCGGTGACACTCGCGACCGGCGCGCTGTCGAGGATCACGAGATCGTAGCCGATCCGGCAGCGGGCCAGGAACTCGCGCGTTCGCTCGCTCGCCAGGAGCGCGATCGGGTTGACCGTCTGACCCTTGACCGGAACGAAGTGGAGGCCGGTTTCCTCGTCGACCTGGATCGCCTCCTCGAGGGAGCATTCCTCGCGCAGCACCTCGAGGATGCCGTTCGGCAACTGCCAGCCGAAATTGCGATGGACCGAAGGATGCCGGAGATCGAGATCGACGAGCAGGACCTTCTTACCCGAACGGGCGGCGAAGGTGCCCAAGGACACGACGAGCGCGGTCTTGCCTTCCTCGGGTAGGCTCGAGGTGACCAAGACGACACTGCCGCCCCCCGGCCGGGGCGGCGTCGCCACGAGGGCCACGAACACCGAACCGATCGCCTCCGCATAGAGCGAGAGCGGCTTCTCGAGCAGATAGTGGTGCGGTTTGCGGCCCCGCCTTCCCGGGATCTCCGGCACGAGCGCGAGAACCGGCAGGCCGGTGAGCCGCTCGACCTCACGCGCACCGCGCAGGCCCTTGCCGAGCCCCTCGAGCAGGAGCGCGAGCGCGGTCGAGATGAGGAACGAGCCGGTGAGCCCGGCGAGCATGTAGATCTTGGGTCCGAGTGAGCTCGGCGTGAGCGGCGGTGTGGCCGGGCTCACGATCCGCGCGTCCGGTTCGACCAGTTGGGTCTCCTCGCGGGTCTCTTTCGAGCGCTGCAGTACCGACAAATAAAGCTGCCGCGCGGCCTCGGCCTGCCGCTCGAGCTCCTTGAGTTTGACCTCGGCCTGACGATCCCGAGCGGAGCGGCCCTTGACCCCCGATAGCTGGCTCTCGAGCGTCGCCACACGCGCCTGGACCACCCGGAAGTCGTTCTCGAGTTGGGTGGCGAGCCGATCGATCTCCGCCCGGACCTTGGCCTGCAGGTTGGCGCGGTCGCGCTCGAGCTGAACCATGCGCGGATGGCGCGGTCCGAACTGGGTGACGAGCTCCGCTTCTTGACGAGCGAGCTCGGCTTCTTGGGCGCGCAGGTTGACGATCACCGGCGAAGCGGCGATGTCACTGATCGCGTCGAGGCCACGGCCGCTCGCCCGGAGCTCGCGCACCAAGCGCAGCTTGGCTTGTCGTTCGGCCATCTCGCCGCGCGCCACGATCAATTCACGATTGAGTTCACTCAGCTCCTGCTCGCCCAGCGTGACGCCCTGGGCGTCGAGCAGGCCCTGCTCGGCGCGGAAGTTCGCAACCGCCCGCTCCGCCTTCTCGACCTCCGCACGCAGGCTCTCCAGGCGCTCCTCCAGAAAGGCGGAAGCCCGACCGGTGGCGCCGAGCTTGCTGCGCCGTTGACCGTCGACGTAGACCCCGGCCAAGTGATTGGCGATCTGCGCGGCCTTGGCCGGATCCTCGGCGCTGACCTCGAGGTTGATCAGATAGGACACGCCGTCATTGACGACCCGCACGCGCTCGGCGAGGGCCGCGGCGACGAGGTCCTCCACCGGTCGGTCCGGGACCTCCGCCTCGCGTGGCCAGCCGGCCGGCTCGGCCGCGACCCCGATCGCCACGAGCCAATTGCGCGGCACGAGGCTCAATGCCCGCTCGATCAGGAACCGTGGCTCGAGCCGCAGCCAGCCCGGCTGCTCCGTCTGCAGCAGCGGGTTGAACTCGGGATCGTGGACGAGCCCGAGCTCTTCGACCGTGCGGCGAAGATTCGTGTGCGCCGTGAACACCCCCATCTCGGTGGCGACGATCTTTTCGTCGACCGGCAGCCGGCCGACCACTTTCTCGATGTTGAGCACACGATCCTCGCGCGGATCGACGACGATCAGCGCGCTCGCCGTGTAGAGCGGTACGCGCTGTTTGCCGTACACCCAGCCGATCGTCGCGCCGACCAGGCTGATCAGCAGGATCAACCATTTGCGTCGCCAGAGAACGGCAAAGAAGGAGACGACGTCCACCGAGGCATTGTCGAGTGTCGACGGATGGGTCGACGGAACGTCGCCCTTGACTGTGGTCATGTCTCGCATCGATTGCGACTCGCTGGGCTCTTCCTCGGCGCGAAACCCTATATGCACCTTCCCGGCCCGGAGCAAGGGAGCCCGGTCGACAAGCGGCTCGCACCTTACCTCGGTGCGTCGGATGGTTCCGCCCAGGACCGGGATACGCTTCGGCCCCACCGGGCGAGCTCCGCCCGCCGTGTGCGCCTGCCGGATGCCGACCTCGGAGGCTCTCACCCGAAACGGCGGTTCGGCCCCGTTCGTGGCCAGCTCGTTCACTGCACCCCATCGAACCACCTCCTCACCGGCTCGCCCGAGGGGCAGGATCGATGGAGGCAGCAGCGGACGGACCGTCGTCAGGACGCCGCCAGACGCGCCATCCGAGCTGGTCGTACACCAACTGCCAGCCCGGACGCCCGCGCTTCCAGAGATCGGGGAAGACTCGATTCAAGCGGTCGCGTTCGGCTCCCGGACGTCGCGGATCGGGCACGGCAATTTGTCGGATGGTCGGCCGGCGGGTGAGCAGCTGCTCGAGAAACAACGGATCGGGCGGGAGAACGAGTCGATCGGCGCGGCCGAGGGCCGCCACCACCGGCATCCCGAGCCGATCGTCGAGGAGTGTGGCCGGACCGTCGGCGAGGAACGCGGCTAGCGCACGCTCGCCCGGATGCGGCTCGGGCAGCGGAAGATGGAGGAGGGCCGTTCGCCAGCGAACGATCTCCCCGTCGTCGGACCGGGCCACCCACGCCCACGCGCCCGCCACCCCGACGAGCAGGAGGCCGAGCGCGATCGCCCGCTGCGCGCCCGTACGACACTCGGCCAAGACCGAAACGACCGGGGCCACCGCGAGGAACAGGAATCGAAGCGGGTGCCCGGAACAGCCGAGGATACTCGCCGTAGCGAGCCCCGCGAGGGGAACCGTGCACGATCCCAAGAGGACGCCAGCGAGGCGAAGGGGAAGGCCCGGTCGAAGGACGTACCACCCGACGACGGGCGAACTCACGAGCAGGAAGGCCGATCCCGCCCCGATGGCCCCGAGGACGTGTTCGGCGTCGGGTCCGAGCCACGATCCGGCTTCGGCGGTGGCGAGGTCGCAGACGCCGGATCCGAGTGCCACGAGGGCGGCTGCCCAATCGCCGGTCGAGGCCCAACCGAGCCAGCTCGAGAGCGCGAGCATCCCACAAACCGGCACGCCGAGGACGAGCAGAAGCCCGCTCGGTGCCTCGCGGAGCATCTTGGCCGGCACACTGCCGATCACGAGGGGCAGGAGTGCCGGCGCACAATAGACGAACCGCGGATCGATCCACGACCAACACGCGATCACAAGTGACAAGGATATCGCCCGACGCGCCGTCCTCTCCTCGGCCAAGTGCCGTATCGAGGCCGTCACGACCGCGAACGCCGCGAGGGCCAAGATGTCGGGTCCCGTCCGCGACAGAGCCCACAAAGTGAAAGGGTGGACGACGAGCAGGGCGATGGCCCAGCTCCCCGATCGCGCGCTCCACCCCTTCGACCGCAACCGCTCGTACCACTTCCCCAAGAGAACGCCTCCGACACCCACCGCGAGTGCCGGAAGTGCCGCGAGCGTCGTCGGTCCGCCGAGCATTTCGAGAAGGGCCCCAAGGTGAAGCCACGGCTTTGGCTCGACCAGGGCGAGACCCTCCGTCGCGAACCCCGGCACGTCCCGGGCCATCACCGCCGTTGCGCGTAGCGCCACGAGCTGCGGATCGATCCAACCTCCGGCTACGAGCCATGCGCCCGACGCGGCCACGAAGAGGGCACCGAGCGCCGCTGCGGCCGAGCTTCGAATCACGCGGTCGCCCCGAGCTTCGCCGCCGCGATTTCCGCAGCGGTGGTCTTGCTGATCCCGTGGCGGGTCTTCTCCCAGTGGAACGGACATCGCACGAGCTGGATCACGGCTTTCCAACCGGCGATCGACATCAAGATCCAATACAACGGTACGGTCAGCGCCCAAACCGTCAGGTCGAACCTCTCACGCTTGACCGGCGCGATCGCCGAAAGATAAATTAAGATGCTGTTGCCCAGGATCAAGGCGAGTATCGATGGATACATCAACCAAGACGGAAATATAGCGTCGAACAATGTCGATCCGGTCGCGATCCACATCAGGAACGTCACCCAAAGGAGGGGGTTGATCAATGCCGCGGCCACGGTTCCTCCCACGAACAGATGGAACGCGAAAAATCCCCGTGGTCCCACGATCGTGGCGAACCGCAAGGGTTTCCGCATGTGGACGAGCCACGTCTGCATGTAACCTTTGAGCCAGCGGGACCTCTGTCGGATCCAATTCCCGATGTGGCAATTCGCTTCTTCGAAGGTGGTCGAATCGATCACGCCGACCCGATAGCCCTTTTGCGCCAGACGGATGCCGAGATCGGCATCCTCCGTCACGTTGAACGGATCCCAACCGTGCAGTTCGCGCAGGACCGACGTCTTGAAGTGATTCGAGGTCCCGCCGAGCGGGATCGGCATCCGAAATCGGTCGAGGGCAGGAAGCATGAGGTCGAACCACAAACTATAATCGAGCGTGAACATCCGAGTCAACCAGTTTTCCTTGTCATTGTAAAAATTCAAACGCGCCTGAAGACATACCGTGTTCGGCGGCGACTTACGGAACGAGACGACGGCTTTCTTCAGCTGATCCGGCTCGGGTTTATCTTCTGCATCGTAGATCACGAGGTACTCGCCTCGGGCGAGGCGGAGAGCGTAGTTGCACGCTTTCGGTTTGGTGCGCGGATGGGACGGCGGCACGAGAACGATTTCGAAAATGCCCTCGAGGCCCAGCGCCTTGGCCGCCGCGATGGTCTCGTGGTCGTCGGCTTCGAGGACCAACTTCACGTCGAGCTTCGCCAACGGATAATCCAATTTGCGGAGCGCGGCGGCCAGGATCGGAAGAACTTCGGGCTCTTTGTACATCGGGACGAGAACCGAGTAAGTCGGGAGCTCTTCCTCCCGGAGAGCATCGAGTTCGCCCCGGTCCACCGCGGTATCGATGCCGGGCAGGACCGCACCGGCCGTGGCTAGGAACGCTTTGAACGCGACGCTCGCGAGGAACGCCACGAGCAGTAGTCCGTTGAGGACGAGAATCGTCTGCAGCGGCGCGACCGCCAGGCCGAGCAGAACGGCGCTCACGACCGCCCAACCGGCGACGAGCTGCGCCGAGGTGAAGACCGTGCGAGCCGAGCAGTCCGGATCGTGCGCGGCGAGGTCCTCGATCGCGCTCCGCGTGAGCTCGTTCGCGAACCATCGTTGAAAGGTGGCGAGCAGATCGAACGTGCTCGTCACCGCGACGACGGCCGAGCTCGTCGGATGCCGAAGGGCCAGGCGGGCAGGCAGGGCTTGCGGCTCGGTCGTCGCCCAAACCGTCCGACCTCGAACCCTCCGCCAAGGAACCGCTTGCCAGGCAACGTACGTGTCGAGTTCGTTCGGATCGAGAAGATCCGGATCGACCGGAAATCGCCGCAAGTCGAGAAATGGCAAACCGAGTTGCCGTGCCAAGATGCGGTACAGATCGAGCGGGCGCAAGAAGCCCAGGGCGACGAGCGCCCGACCCAGTGGAACACGCCACCGCCGCGCATAGGTGAGCGCTTCGTCGAGCTCGGACCGTTCGACGAGCCCGGCCTCGAGAAGTTCCGTACCGAGGGGACGGGGAACCGCCTCGTTCGCCGATCCGCCGGCAGGGATCGAAGCGGCGGACACGTCAGGCTCTCCGGCGGAGAACCACGACCAAGCACGCGGAGAGCGCCGCCCAGAAGGCGAGGATCAGCCCCCACCGCCACGGTGCCAATCGATCGAACCAGGAGATCGCTTCGGGGTATGCGACACGGATCACCGTGTCGCGGGTCGTTCGCAAAGCGATGCGCGTACCGGATCGGTCCCCGACGACGAGGTCCTCCCGATCGAGCCGGTCCCCGGGCCAAGATGGTAGCTCGGGTTCGAGCCCGGCGAGCTGGAGACCGGGCTGCTCGCCGAGACGAACGAGTTGGGCCACGGCGATGTTCGTCCCCGGTGCGATTTCGAGCAGCGGCCCGCTCGCGCGACCGACCAGGGCGACGCGGCCTCGGTCGAGTCGCAAGGGCGCGACGAGCTCGGGGCGAGCCACCCCACCCACGAGCAGGAACGGTCTTTCCGGTCGCAACGGATCGTCGCCGTCGATCGGGATGACACGACCTGGTGCCCCCGGACGGAAGAGGTGGCGGCCGATGCCCACGAGGGTCGTGAGCAGGTTCGTCGGACGGTCGAGCCGATCCCGCTCGACCAGGAGGGGCGTTTCTTCGTCGAGCAGGGCTGCGAGCTCGGCGAACGTGCGAGGGTGCCGCGGAGCCGCGCCGAGGATCAGGTACGAGCTCGCGAGCAATTGGGCCGGGAGCTGCGTCGGTCGAGAGGTACACGGATCGGCTTCGGCTTGGCGGACGAGCTCGACGCGCAGCTCCGGAGCGAGGCGAACGTCGCGCTCGGGGAGATTCAACCGTAAACGGTGCGGTCCGGGACCGTCCGGCAACGGACCCGTGTGCAAGAGCTCTTCGTCGAGCCAAACCGCAGCCGAAACCGGCCGTCCGCCGGAGCCCGCAGGGGCCGCCACATCCAGAACCACGCCGACCGGGACCCGCCCGGCCGGCAACCGGACGAGGGGTAGACCGAAGCGCCAACCTCCCCGCTCGCCGATCCACCGCGTTCGCAGCTCCACCCCGAGCTCCCCGAGCGGCACGGTCTCGACCTCCGGCTCGGCGTGCGATCCCGAGGAGACCAAGTTCGTGTCCGTTCCGGCCGCGAGCGAGACGAGGCCGGTGCGAACCAACCGATCGAGCGCCGGACCGGCTCGCGGGTGAACGAACAGGACCGATGTTCGCCCCGTTCGAACGAGCGACAGATCGTTCGTTCCACGCGGAAAAAGGGGCTCTTCACGGTCGCCGACCCACGCTCGTTCTTTCATGTGAAAAGCGACGATTTCGGGATCGCCGATCACGACGTGGGGTGGTTTCTGCGCGACGGCATGCTTTCCGAACGACCGCCGATCGGCCCCTTCCACCTGGTCGGCAACGGGGAGGAGTCGGCCGAATTCGCCGGCGACGAGCGGCGGCGAGCCTTCGAGCTCACGGTACAGGATCTCACGGCCGGAGCGGGCGAGCGCGAGACCGACGAGCAGTGCAGTATGGAAAACGTCCGCTCCACCTCGGCCCGAAGCGACCGCGATTTCGACGGTCCTCGGCAGCGTTTCCCAAAAATTCCGGATCTCGTCGACTCGGCGCGTGTCGACCACGAGTTCGAGACCACTCCGGGGCAGGATCCGCACGAAGCCACCGGCCGTCCGATCGTCCACGCAACGATCGTCGGCCAGGCTCCCGCGCAGTTCGAAGTCGACCCGGATGAAAGGCTCGCGCAGATCGGCGGGCTCGAGCGGCAGGACGACCTCGCTTCCCGCCCAGCGCAACAGATCGAGCGCGAGGACACCCCGGTCCCTCACCCGGACTTCGAGCACCGCCCGCTGCCAGGTCGGCAATTGGACATCGAGGAGAAGGCGAAGGCGACCCGATTCGGGACGGGACGCAGCCAGGGTCGGGAAATGCACACTGCGCGTGTCGACGGTCCCGCGCAGCTCGAGTCCCTGCTCGAACCCCAGCCGAGCGAGGTCGAGTTCGACCGTTTCCCGTTCGGTCTTCGCCCGCAAAGCGGACTGTGCCTGTAGGGCGCGATCCCCTCCCAGGAGAGAACCGAGCAAGACCGCGATCCCGAGCCGAACGAGACCGATCCGAGCGCGCATCGATCGTCGAAACGTCACGGCTGAACCTTCCTTTCGCCTTCGCGCCCTTCTTGGAGAAAGAACCTTACCACCGGGTTAACGCTCGCGGAGAGTCCCCGGTCGGATTATTGGTCTCTATTCCTCGGGATTTGGTCGCGCCCGGTCGGTCGTGCCGGGCCCGGGGATCGGCCTGCGCCCGCCCGGTTCGGGATCGAACGCGGCACCCCACGATCCCCCGGGAGATGGTCGCAATCCTCCGGGATTTGGTCGCAGCCGGGTTCGGGACTTGGTCGCGCCGGCCGATCGTCCCTCGGGAGATGGTCGCGATCCTCCGGGAGATGGTCGCGGCCGGAGCCGATTCGTCCCCCGGGAGATGGTCGCGCACGGCCGCCGATTCGGGACTTGGTCGCGTGTGATTCGGGATTTGGTCGCGCTTCTATAGAGGAATCAAAAAGAATCTTGCAAAATAAGAAAGCGCGTGCCGGCGCGACCAAATCCCGAATCGACAAACCGACCCCGACGCTGGTATCGGGAGCGAGCCGACGGTCGATCACGGCAGGGCACGATGGCTGCCGAGCACGAACTGATCATGCGCGAAGGTCTGGACGCGGCGCTGCGTCGGGCCAGCAACGCACGCGAGCGGGCCCAACTCCGGCTCGCCGCCGACATCCTGGTCCAGGAGGCGGAGAACCCCGCCGCCACCACCCACCTCCACTCGATCCTCTGCACGATCTACCTGCCGCACCGGCGGACCGAGCCGGACCTCGCCTGGCAACGCTCGAACGGCGAGGGCGCCACCCTCATGATCCAACCGACCAAGGACGAGCAGGGCCGCTATTACGGCGTTCCTTATGGTGCCACCGGGCGGCTCATGATGATCTACCTGCAGAACGAAGCCTACCGGAACCGCTCGCGGCAAGTCGAGCTCGGCCGGTCGATGCACGCCTGGCTGCGGGCCATGGGTGTCGATTCGTCGGGCAAGGGGTACCGCGCCGCCCGAGAGCAGGCGCTGCGGATCGAACGCTCGCTCGTCACCGTCGCCTATGTCGGTCCGAACGGCAAGGAACGGTGGCAGGACACGATCATCCGCGGCTCCTTCAACCTCCTGCCGCCGGACGAGAGCGGCGGCCGCCAGCAGGAGTTGTTCCCGCAACTGATCCAGCTCTCGGAAAGCTTCTACGAGGCCTTGATCCGCCATCCGGCGGTGCTCTTCGAGCCGGCGATCAAGGCTTTGGCCGGCAAGAGCTTGGCCCTCGACGTCTATCTCTGGCTCGCCTATCGGCTGCACGCCCTCGAGCGGCCGACCCGGATCGGCTGGAAGAGCCTGCACCAGGCCTTCGGGCCGAACTACGATCGGGAGCGCGACTTCCGCGCCAAGTTCAAGGAGGCCCTCAAAGAAGCGCTCCTCGTCTATCCCCAGGCGATCGTCGAGCTCGTCGAGGACGGCGTGCACCTCTCTCCCTCGGCCCCGCCGGCACCACCGCGGAGCGTCCATTACCTGGACCTGCGCCGACTCGCCCGCCGTTGAAGGGTGGCTCGAGGAAAAGATACTTCGGGAGATGGTCGCGCCCACGGGATCGCCGCGAGCCCCTCGCTCGGGGCTCGCGGATGCCCTTCGAGAGGGTACTCGCGAGCTGCATCGACGCGCCGAGCGCACCGGGGTGATCGCCGAACTGCTCGCCGGCCGGGTCCGCCCCACCACTTATCTCCTGTTCGCTTTCAACCTCTTGCCGGTCTACGCCGCCCTCGAAGCAGCCCTCCTTGACCAGGCACATCTGCCGGCGCTCGGAGCCCTCTTCCGTCCCGAACTCGCGCGGAGCCGGCCGCTCGCCCGGGACGTCGCGGTTCTCGCCGAGCGGTCACCGGCCACACCGCTGCGTCTGCTCGCGGAAAGCGTGACCCATCGCCGGCGGATCGAGACGATCGCCCGGACCCTTCCGGAGCGGCTCCTCGCTCACGCCTATGTCCGCTACCTGGGCGATCTGAGCGGCGGGCAGGTTCTCCGTCGGCTCCTCGCGCGGACCCCCGGCATCGGGCCCGAGGCGGTGCGGTTCTACGAGTTCCCGGATCTCGACGATCTCGCCCGGGCGAAGGCCGCCTATCGGCGGGCGATCGACGAGGCGGGAGCGCATCTGCTCGATCCGGCCGGGGTGATCGAGGAAGCGCGCGAGGCCTTCCGGCTCACCATCGCCCTCGCCCGGGCGGTGGCGGCGGCCTCACCCGACCCTCAGCCCGGGTCCCGGCCGCCCTCGCTCGTGTGAGCGACGATCTGCTCGAGCAGGGCGGTCGCCCGGCCGAGCGAGGCGCGCACGCCCTCGAGCATGTCGGAGACCCGGGCGAGGTCGGCGCCGTCGGTGATCTCGAGCGCCGCGAGCTGGGCGTTGCCGACGATCGCCTGGAGGAGCCGGCGGAACAGGAGATCGGCCTCGCTCTCGAGGCGGCTCGCGACGAGCCGATGGCGCTCCAGGATGTCGGCCTGCAGACGGTGGCGTGCCGCCTGGGCGGTCCGCTCGCCGCTCAGGTCCGAGAACATGAGGACGAAGCCCAAGAGCCGTCCGGGTGGGACGAGGACCGGATCGGCGCGGACCGAGAGCAAGAGCGGCTCGCCGCCGAGCCGCGGGAGCTGGATTTCGGCCCGCCAGGTCCGCCGATCCTCGACGAGTTCGCGCAAGCCCAGGCGCGCCGCGTCGGGGTCGGCCAACCGGGCCGGTAACTCGTCGAGCCGGCGGGGCGGCTGTTGGTCGCCGCCGAAGAGGGCGTGCAGGCCGCGATTGGCCATCAAGATCCGGCCCTGCGCGTCGGCGATCAGCACCGCCTGCTCGGCCGTGTCGACCTGACGGCCGATCTGGTCGAGCTGATCTTGGGCGATCAACAGGCGGACGGCACGGAATTGGAGGACCAGATCGCGGAGCGTGTCGCCGATCAGCCGGGCCGCGGCGAGGTCGGCCGGGCTCCAGGGATCGGCGGTGCCCTGCACGAGCTGGTGCCATTTGGCGAACGAGCGCCGCGGCGAGAGATCCTCGGGGCTGTCGCCCACCTCGACCGGCTTGAAGGGATTGCCACCCCAGGTGACCGTTCGGACCCGTTCCGGGCGGAACCACAGCAACCACTCGCCCGGCAGCGCCGAGACGCTCACCGCGAGCAGGCCGCTCGCGCTCGCCCGCAAGGGCTCGAAGGCGGGCTCGTCCAGCCCCAAGGACGCGGTCGCGACGACTCCCTCGGAACGCCGGCGGTCGAGCCAGGCGCCGATCGCGCGCAGCTCCGCGGTGCCCGGCACCTCGCCCACGCTCGACACTTGACCGTCGAGCAGGAGTGCCGCACCGGTCGCGCCGACCGGCTGGAGAAGCGGGGAAGCACCTTCGAACAGCGCCGAGCGCCAATCGCCTTCTCGGGCGATCGCCTCGTGCATCCGCTGCTCGAGCCGGCGGACCGAGAGCTCGGCTTGCGCTTGGAGGAAGCTCTCGAGCGCGGCGATCCGGGTCGCCACCGTCTCGGCCAGGAGTTCGCAGACGGCCCGGACTTCGTAAGCGACCCGCCTCGGCTCGTAATGATGGCAGGCGATCAGCCCCCAGAGCCGGCCGCCGACCACGAGCGAGGCCACGAGCGTGGCCGCCACGCCCATGTTTTTGAGGTAGCGGATGTGGATCGGCGAGATGCTGCGCAGGAAGCAGAGCGACATGTCGAGATCGCGACCGGTCAGCGGCGACAGGCGCGGCTCGATCGGCACCCGCTCGGCGTCGACGTCGACCAGCACCCGGATCCGGTTGCGCTCGTAGAGCCGGCGGGCGATCTGTGGGATGTCCGAGGCGGGGTAGCGGTTGCCGAGATAAGGCTCGAGGCCGGGCTCGCGGCGCTCGGCGAAGACCTCGCCGTGGCCTTCGGCGTCGAACCGGTAGACCATCACCCGATCGTAGCCGGTGAGGTCCTTGAAGATCCGGGTGGTTTCCTCGGCCAGGCTCTTGAGCGAGGTGCAGGCGAGGATGGCGCTGGTCGCCGTCTCGACGTGGTGGGCGAGGTCGACGGGTGGGCCTGGCCGCTCGAACTCGAGCACGAGCCCCGCTTCGGGTGGACGATGCAGGACGACGTCGAGCGGCCGGCCGTCGATCCACACCGGCCGCCGCAGCACGACCGATAGCCGATCGAGCGGCTGGTCGAGCCGAGCGCGGACCTGCTCGGCCAGATCGGCGGAGAGCGCCGCGAGCGAGCGGCCCGGGAGCGGCCCCTCGAGGCCGAGGAAACCGGCGGCGTTGGCACTCGCCTGGAGGACGAGCAGGTCGGGCTCGCGGACCACGAGCAGCGCGCCGTGCGGTTGGATCGAGCCCGCGAGATGGATCGGCTCGCGCTCGCAGTTCGAAAGGTCGGCCTCGCCGAAAGCCGGGGCGAGCGGAGCCGCACCGGTCACGCGGGGAGATCCCGGCTCATTCCTCGCCGGTTCCCTCGCTGCTGCGTTCCGAGCCGTTCCCCTCGCCCTCGCCGCCCCCGTCGAGGCCGTACCGCTCGAGCTTGGCGTAGAGGCTCTGGCGCGAGAGGCCCAAGAGCGCCGCCGCCGCGGTCCGGTTCCCACCGGTCTGCTCGAGCGAGGCCAGGATGTGCTGGCGTTCGAGCTGCTCGACCGCTTCGCGGACGAGCTGTTGCAGCGGTACGCGGCCGAGGGCGAATGTCGGTAAGGTCGAGCTCCGGATCGTCGGGGCCTCCGAGCGCGCGCCACCCGCCGGTGCGCGCAGGTCGCGCAGGAGGAGGAGGATGCCGCCGTCGCGCCCCTCGGGCTCGCTCGCGGCCGTGATCTCGACTTCCGTCTCGCTGCCGAGCTCGCCGCGGATCGTGGTGAGGAAGCCGCGGATCGTGCCCTGCCGGCGGATTTGCTCGAGCAGGAGATCGCCGCCGGCCCCGGGCCGTTCGAGCCAGCGGCCGAACGGCTCGCCCACCACGCTCTCGAGACGTCCGTGTTGGACGAGATCGAGGAAGGCGCGGTTGGCGTGGCGGATCAGGCCTTCGCCGTCGAGCAGCACGAGGGCGTCGGGGAGCCGCTCGAGGAGGGCCTCGAGCCGGGCGGGGACACTGCGTTCGAAAGCGAGCGGCCCGCCCCCCACCGGGGCGAGCTGGAGGAGGAAGACGTAGCCGGGTTCGGCCACGATCGCGGTGGCCCGGGCGAGCCAGGGGCGGGCTTCGGGGCCGAGATGGAGGAGCATGCCGGGCGAGCGTCCCTGCTCACGAACCCTGAGCAGCATCGCTTGGAACGCCTCGCGGTCGGCCGGAGCGATCTCCTGGAGGAGCTCGCGGCCGTGCGGCGCGAGGCCGAGGGCGCGGATCGCCACGGGATTGGCCTCGAGGATCTCGAGATCACCGGCGCGGAGCAGGAGCACGGCCTCGCTCGAGGTGTCGAACAGGAGCCGATAGCGGGTCTCGACTTCGCGCAGTTTCCAATAGTCACGCTCCATCGCCTGCTGCGCGGCGATCAACCGGGACTGCAGCTCGGCCACCGCGCGCAGGCTCCGGCCGACCGCGAGGAGCCCGGCCCGCCCGCCGAGCCGGATCGTGGTGTACTCGATCGGCAGCTCGCGGCCGCTCGGGAAGCGCTGGTTGACTTGACGGAACGCCGAGAGCCCCTCGCTGCGTGCCTCTTCGACGATCCGCCGGATCTTGCCGGAGCCGGCCTCGTCGACGGTCTCGACCCAGGGTCGGCCGAGCCAGGGATCGACCCGCTCGGTCGACACCTCGCCCGCGAGCGTGACCTTCTGGATCACACCCTTGAGGTCGAGGACGAGGGTGATGTCGGGTTGGTTGATGCTCACACCGATGCTGGGTCGCGGATGGGCCAGATAAGCTGCACCGGCTGCGGCCGCGACACCGCGTCCGACGCGATCGGAGCCACTCTAGCGCGGTTGTTGCGACAGAGCCACGAAAACTGCGACAGCGTGCGGCGGAATCCGACTCAGCCGGAGGGCTCCGACCAGCGACCGCGCAGATCGAGGAAGTGGGCGAACAAGGCGGCGGCGAGCCAGAGCAGGAGGAGCGTCTCGGGGCCGCCCGAAAGGGCGGTCCGCAAAGCCGCGAGGAGGAAGGCGCCGGCGAGCAGGTTCGGCAGCAATCGTCGCGGAGCCGGGCCGCGACCGGTGCGTCGATGCCACAGCGCCAGGGCCACCGCTTCGGCCCCGAGGAGGAGGAGGATCGCGTCGACCGGGTGGAAGCTCGCCATCGCAGCTGCGCTCAGCGAGCCGCGAGGAAGGGGGCGTTGAGCTCGACGATCGCGAGATTTAGGACGGCGGCGAAGGCGACCCAGGCGAGATAGGGCAGGAGCAGCCAGACGGAGGGCCGGCTGAAGCGACGGAGGACGAGGACGAGCACGAGGATCGAGATCCAAAGAGCACCGACCTCGAGCAAGGCCCAGTCCGGCCGGCGCAGCCGGAAGAAGAGCACGCTCCAGAGGAGGTTGAGCCCGCCGTTCAAGAGGAAGAGTTCGACCACGTTGCGCCGATGGAGGGGGTCCGGGGCGCGCAACCAGCCTTCGACCGCAGCCGCGGCGGCACAGGCGTAGATCACCGTCCAAGCCGGCGCGAAGAGCCAGTCGGGAGGTTGCCAGGGAGGCTTGCGGAGTGCTTCGTACCAGGGACCGAGCTCGGTCGCGAGGCCGCCCAGGACGGCCACGCCCAAGGCCGTGGCGGCGGCGTAGAGGATCGCTGCACGCCGGTTCGCCGGTGCCGCGTCCACTGGTTCAGGCCGGGACCAGCCCCGAGAGATGGGCGAGGTTCTTGAAGAAGATCCGGACGTGGGCGAGCGGCCGGGCCTTGACCAGCTCCTTGTTCATGTAGGCGTCGAAGGTCAGCTCCTGGACGTCCTTGTCGCGGCAGATGGCGACGAACCGCTCGCGCCGTTCGTCGCTGCCGTACCAGTAGCGCTGCATGATGCCGAGGATCCAGAAGACCGCACCGTGCGCCCGCAGGAAACGGCGCCGGGCGCGCGCGAGGGCACGCGCGTCGCCGGTCGCGAGCGCGTCGTCGACCGCCTCGGCGGCGAGCCGGCCGCTTTCCATGGCGTAGAAGATCCCCTCGCCCGAGGCCGGCGCGACGACCCCGGCGGCGTCCCCGGCGAGCAGGACGTCGCGGCCATTGTCCCAGCGGCGCAGGGGCTCGAGCGGGATCGGCGCGCCCTCGCGGCGGATCGTGCGGACGGAATCGAGCCCCATCCGGCGCCGATAAGCCGTGACCGATTCGCGGAGCGGGAAGCCCTTGGCGGCACTGCCGGTGCCGATCGAGAAGGTCGGCCCGTGCGGGAACAGCCACGAATAGAAGTCGGGCGAGAGGCGGCCGTCGTAGAGCACGTCGCAGCGGCCGTCGCCATAGTCGGCGAGCCCCTCGGGCGGGCGCTCGCAGACCTCGTGATAGGCGAAGACGAAGCGCCGGTCGGCGGCCTCGGGGATCGCCTGGCGGGCGACCGCCGAGTTGGCGCCGTCGGCGCCGATCACGAAGCGGGCCCGGGCGCTCACGAGCGGGGCCGAAGTGGGAGCGCCCTTGGCCCGCCAGAGGACGCGGACGAGCCCGTCCGGCTCGCGTTCGAGCCGCTCGAAGGTCCCGGTGGCGCGCACGGCACCGGCGGCGGCCGCCCGCTCGCGCAGCCATTCATCGAACACGTCGCGGTCGACCATGCCGACGAAGCCGCCTTCGATGCCGATGTCGACGGCGCGTCCCTTGGGCGAGACGATCCGCGCGCAGTCGATCCGAGCGACGAGCAGCGTAGGGGGAATCGCGAAGCGGTCGACGGCACGGGGCGGGATGGCGCCGCCGCAAGGCTTGATCCGGCCCTCGCGGTCGAGCAGCAGGACCGACCGGCCGAGCCGGGCGAGATCGGTGGCGGCGGTCGCACCGGCGGGGCCACCACCGACCACGATCACGTCGAAGATCGTCTCGGGACGCATCCTCACCTCCCGCCGCTCGCGACCGGGAGAGGCCCGCTCGGGCGGCTCGCGATCTCCTCGCGCGCCGCGGCGATCGTCGCGGCGAGCCGGGCGGCGAGGAGGAAGGAGAGAGCCTCGAGGGCGAAGACGAGCGCGTAAGCCGGGACGGCCGAGCCGATCGCGAGCCGACCGAGATCGGCCACGACCGTACCGAGGAAGCCGCCGAGCGCGAAGGCAATCGCTTGCGCGGCACCCCAGAGGCCCATCCGGACCCCCTCGCCGCCGCGGCGGCCCTCGCCGGCGAGCGCCATCATCGAGCCAATCGCGGCGATCGCGAACGCCCCGTTGGCGACGCCGAGGGCGAAGACGGCGCTGCGCAGCGGGAACGGCGGTCCGGCCCAACCGGCCACCACGAGGCTCGCGAGCGCCCCAGCCGAGGCGAGGCAGCCGCCGATCGTCCAGAGGCGGAGCACGGCGGGCCGGCCGCCGCCAAGCGTGCCGGCGACCGCGACCAGGATCATGCCGGCGAGCACGCCTGCGTGCTGGATCCCAGAAAGCGTCGTCGTCTCGCCCGGGGAGAGGCCGAAGCGGAGACCGGCGAAGGGCTCGAGGACCAGGTCTTGGGCGCTGTAGGCGAGCATCGAGAGGAAGACGAAGATCGTGAAGCGGCGGGCCCGCTCGTCCCTCCAGACCTCGGCCAGGGCCGCACGGAAGCGGGGTCGTGTGGCCCGCTCGACGGCCGCGCGGACGCGGCCCGGGCCCTCCACGCCGAGCACCGCTACGGCACTCAGGAGAAAGGCGAGGAGGCAGACCCCGCTCGTGATCAGGACGAGGCGCGCGAGCGAGAAGGGCTCGAGGAGGCGACCGACGATCCCGGCGGTGAGCGCGAAGCCCGAGATCATCATCATCCAAACGATGGTCGCG
>Ga0308391_1000001_pt1 | contig 123548 bp, 102 predicted proteins | sample Hotspr20Samplet1_FD_202363 | JGI IMG/M metagenome (GOLD analysis project Ga0308391, IMG submission 202363) | Hot spring phototrophic mat microbial communities from Octopus Spring, Yellowstone National Park, Wyoming, United States - 20050623_t1 ... | reverse complement strand
AGCTTGTGGAGAGGAAGGCTTTGGCAGCAGCCATAAGGCTACTGTAGCCGCAAGGCTATTGTGAAACTGGCCTCAATGAAGCAGGAAGTCAGCTTTGTTCCTGGTTGAGCAGGAATGAGTAAGTCTGGCAGAACGGTATCGTCAGCCAACGGCTGCCACACTACAATGCGTCCGCGGTTGCTTTGGGATACTGTCGGTAGAACCCGCATGCCCAAGTAACACCGCTAGTTTGGTCGGCCCGCTTCTAGCGGCCTGAACCGAGAATGGCTTTTCTGTGAGGATTCAAACGATGAAAAAGGCATTCAAACCTGCATCACTACTTTGCACGTTGGTAGCTACACTGTTCGTTATCGCATGTACGGCAGCAAACACAGCAACGGTGGCGCCACCGGTTGGGAACCCGGCTCCGCCGTTTACGGCTGTAGATAGCAATGGCAAAAAACATTCGCTCAGCGATTACAAGGGCAAATTCGTCGTGCTTGAATGGGTCAACTTTGATTGCCCCTTCGTGGTGCGGCACTACAAAAGTGGCAACATGCAAGCGCTCCAGCGCAAATACACAGCCAAGGGCGTGGTTTGGCTTTCTATTAACTCATCTGCTGTCGGCAAGCAGGGATATTTCAGTCCTTCTGAAATCAATGCCAAACTCAAGGAACGGCAGGCAGCGCCAACAGCGTATCTGATTGACACCGATGGCACTATCGGCAAGGCTTACGGTGCCAAAACCACACCTCACATGTACGTGATTGATCCAGAAGGCAACCTGATCTACCAGGGGGCGCTGGACGATTCGCCATCAACTGACCCAAATGAAAAGGCAAAGGTCAACTACGTCGAAGCAGCCCTTGAAGCAGCCCTGGCCGGTAAGCCTGTGGCTGTACCCGTGACAAAGCCCTATGGATGCAGCGTGAAATACAAGTGATCGGCATATCACTGTGTCGTGCTAGCTGGCCGGGACAATGCTGTGTGCCGGCCGGTAGACAACAATCTAGTAACCCAATAAGGGGCAGGCGTTTGAGGTTATTGCTAGCTTTCCCCCAAGGCAACATCAATCGGACACTATGGGTGTGAACTTATAGCGCCAGTGCCGGAGAGAAATCCCCCATGAGTGAAGAAGGGCAGCTATCATTCAAAGTCAGTGACCGTCGGTTATTCAATCCGGATGGGACCTTACGTGCAAACATCGAACTACGTGAAGCAGAAGGGGCAGCCTCACCTGAAACCAAAGGGACAGCCGATGAACCCACAGCAATGTCTTCCCAGAAGGCAGCCCCTCATGCGGAACGAGCGCCTGAACCTAAGGAAGATCCCTTGTTCAGTGACTTTGTTCTTGAGCTGGCAACCAATGCCATGGTGATGCTCGGTCTGATTGAGCATCCACAGTATGGACGCCTTGCACCCGACATTGAAGGGGCACGGCACTACATTGACATCCTTGGCATGCTCGTTGAGAAGACTAAGGGTAACTTGACCCCCTCTGAGGAGCGCCAGCTACAGGATACGGTTTCTTCCCTGCGGATGCAGTTTGTTGCTGTTACAAAGCGAATGGCAACCCAAGTACGCACTAAGGAAACGTAACCTAGTGGCAGTGTCAGTACATCAGCACAAAGGTGCTGTAGGAAGCTGAAGCCCTGCAGCACCACGGAATTTGCGTACTTTAGCTAAGTACGTAAGGGCTTTAGCTGCCAGTGAGGAAAGCAGACGGCTGCCTGTCCTCGCAGACTGTTCAAGCCTTTCAGTAGGATGCTTGGATTCAAGCTTGCAGGGCTTGTCGCGCCTGTGACACAAGCTTGGCAAAGCTGGCCTCGTCTGTACAGGCCAAGTTAGCCAAGATTTTGCGGTCAAGCATGATGCCGGCTTTCTTGAGGCCGTGCATAAACTGGCTGTAGCTGAGGCCACTACGCCGGGCGGCGGCGTTGATCCGCACAATCCACAATGCCCGATAGTCGCGCTTTTTGATGCGCCGACCAATGTAGGCAAACTTTAACGCCCGCTCAACGGATTCCTTTGCCGAGCGATAGAGTTTGCTTTTGGTCATTTTGTAGCCTTTGGCCAGTTTGAGAATCTTCTTCCGTCGCTGTAGTCGTTTGTTCCCACGTTTTACACGAGGCATGGTGTTTCTGACTCCTTAATCAAAAAGCCTATCGCCTTGTGTTCATCTTCAACCGGCCGGCCATTACCGGGTGCTTGCAGTACTTGTCAGCCGAGGCTTGGTCTTGGGCCGCTGCTATTACCGATTACTGTAGGGGAGCATCTTGCGAACTGTCGCTTCGTCTGCCCGTGAAACATAGGTGTCTAGATCAAGGCGACGCCGGCGTTTTGGAGATTTTTTGGTGAGCAGGTGGCGACAGTGAGAATGTCCGCGTTTGAACCGTCCGCTGGTTGTTGCGCGGAAGCGCTTAGCCGCCCCCTTGTGCGTCTTCAGCTTAGGCATCAGGTTACTCCTTATCTTGATGAAAAATCTCAGTTCTGTTTCTCAGTAGGACGCTTTGCTCTGGACCATTGGCTAACTGGACAAAAGCCACGAGGCTAGCCTAGGCGCATGGTAGCAACAAGTCATTTTTTAGGCGCAAACACGACAAACATTATCATCCCTTCCATCTTGGGGCGGGTTTCGACTGTTGCCACATGCGCTAGGTCTTTTTCGAGCCGTGCCAGAAGTCGCTCACCCAGTTCTCGATGCGTAATTTCACGCCCGATGAAACGAACTGACGCTTTTACCTTGTCTCCTTCTTCTAGCACCCGGATCGCATTGTTTTTCTTGACCTCGTAATCGTGCTCCCCGATGTTAGGTCGAAGCTTAATCTCCTTGACCGAGATGACAGTCTGCTTTTTCTTGGCTTCGTGTTGCTTTTTCTTTTGCTCGTACTGCCACTTGCCATAGTCAATGATACGACACACCGGGGGGTTGGCCTGGGGCGCTATCTCAACGAGGTCAAGGCCTCGTTCGTGCGCAATAGCTAGGGCCTCCTGCGAGGACATGATCCCAAGCTGGGTTCCATCCTCATCAATGACCCGCACTTCGCGATGCCGAATCTGCTCGTTGATGGGCACCTGCGGGCCGCGGTCACGAGTACTTCGATTCGATGAGACGGCGATACGACGACTCCTTTGCTAGGGCAACGTCCATGTCGGACCATGCCGAGTTGGCGTTTGACTGTGCACCGTGCACAGCCATCTTCTCAAGGGGTGAGGGCGCGCCGGCGAACTTCCTCGGTGACACGGCTAACAAAGTCTTCCATGGAAAAGCTCCCAAGGTCACCTTCACTCCGTGTCCGAACGGCGAGGGTTCCCGACTCCACCTCGCGATCACCTAGGATGACCATGTATGGGATTTTGCGCAACTGTGCTTGGCGAATCTTGGCGCCAATTTTTTCGCTGCGGTTATCCAGCTCAACGCGCAACCCCACCTGCCGCAGCGACCTAGTAACTTCTGCTGCGCGGTCATTGCATCGGTCGGTAATGGGCAGCACTGCTACCTGTACCGGTGCTAGCCATACAGGGAACTTACCTGCAAAGTGCTCAAGAAGCAGTCCGAAAAACCGTTCAAGTGAACCTAAAATCGCCCGGTGCACCATAATCGGCGGATGCGGGCGATTGTCGGGACCAATGTACTCCAGGCCAAAGCGCTGGGGTAGATTGAAATCAACCTGAATCGTTGCCAGTTGCCATGTGCGCCGAAGGGCATCGATCACCTTGATGTCGATCTTCGGGCCGTAAAAGGCTGCTTCACCCTCAACGCGGGTGTAGGACAGCCCCAGCTTATCGAGCGCCTGCGCAAGCGCGGCTTCAGCCAGAACCCAGACTTCAGGCTCACCCAAGTACTTTGAGGGATCCTGAGCATCCCGGACCGAGAGCTCAATCTTGTACTCGAACCCAAAGGTGGCATAAACCTTCTGGGCAAATTCCAGACAACCGATGATTTCTGCTTCGAGGGTTTCCGGCGTGCAGAACAGATGGGCATCGTCTTGAGTAAAACCGCGCACCCGCAGTAGGCCGTGCTGCACGCCAGACCGCTCGTAGCGATACACCGTGCCCATCTCGGCATAGCGTAGTGGTAGTTCACGGTAACTGCGTGGTTGGGATTTGTAAATTTGGATGTGAAACGGGCAGTTCATCGGTTTGAGCTGGTATTCTAGGGGCTCGTCCTCGAACTGCATCGGGGGATACATATCGCCCCGGTACTTGGCTGTATGCCCTGACGTTTCCCACAGTCGGCTGGAGGCTACGTGGGGCGTACGAACGAGTTGGTAGTCGCGTGCAAATAGTTCTTCGTAAAGAAACTCCTGCAATAGGTGCAGAACCAACGCGCCTTTGGGATGAAACAGCGGCAGCCCGCTTCCGACTTCATCCGTGAAGCTAAAAAGGTCAAGCTCCTTGCCTAGCCGACGGTGATCACGGCGAGCTGCTTCTTCACGTTGCTGAAGCCAAGCGTCGAGTTCTTCTTGGGTGAAAAACGCCGTGCCGTAGATGCGCTGCATCTGCGGATTTTTTTCATCACCAAGCCAGTAGGCACCGGCAATGGACAGCAGTTTGAAGGCTTTGATGCGGCCTGCGCTGGGAAGATGTGGCCCTCGGCAGAAGTCAATAAACTGATCCCCAAGGGTATAAAAGCTCGGCTTGTCGCCGCCCTTCTCGCTGATGAAGTAGCACTTGAGCTCATCGGCACTAAACTTCTGGAGGGCTTCTTCCCGCGTCATCTCAACCCGGCGAAACGGAGTATTGCGTTTGATGATTTCGCGCATCCGTTTCTCGATGCGTACGAGGTCGTCGGGGGTAAAGGGTTTTTCTTGGAGAAAATCGTAGTAAAACCCACCCTTGGGATCGTCCTTGAGTGCTGGACCAGCGCCTAGCTTTGTCCCTGGGAACAGATCAAGCACCGCTGCTGCCAACACATGCGCTGTTGAGTGGCGGTAAATTTCCAGGGCTTCCGGGTCTTCCGGGAGTACTGGCTCAACAGTGTCCGTCGCCGAAACTTCGCAGCTTATGTCCCGTAGATCGCCGTTGACTCGTACCGCAATTGCACGCTTGGCCAACTCTGAATCGCGGGCCTGGAGGACATGGAAAGCCGTAAGGCGCGAGTTGGCAGAAGCCTGAGCCTGATTTGATGACACTTCCATAACCAAACAATGACAAAGCGGGCAATGCCTTTGGCGTCGCCCGCCCTTCGCCTTGTCGTTCCCGGCTCTGCGCAGCACACTGGTGTGCTTGTGCCAGGCCTTTTCGCGCACCGGCAAACCGGATGCCTAGTAAAGTGGTAGTCGCGCACGGATTTGAACCGTGGACCCCTACCGTGTCAAGGTAGTGCTCTACCCCTGAGCTACGCGACTGCAAGCACCTAGACATCGGTTGGCGGTGCAACAGTAAGTCGTAAAAGATACCGGTTCAACCAAAGGCTGTCAAAAGAAATCTGCGGTTGGTTCTTTGCCGTTCAGTTTAGTGTCCTTGGCCACGGGCGGCAAAAACATTGCCGCCGGATTCACAGCCGGGCTTCGTAAGAGAAGTGTTTCTCTAAGGGGGAATGTCAGTCAACGGCACAAGTTGACGACGGCCTGTTTTAGGCTAGAACAGGCAAGGAGAACGGTCCGGGCCGCTGGGCAGGCGATCAACAGGAGGACACATAGCGGCATACCGAGGTTTGGCCGGCACCGGAGAAGCTTGGTTGCCTGGGAAGTACACTGGGAACAAGACGTGTGACCACAAGGTTCACGCCGGCATTGTATGCTGGCTACAAGAAAGCTGACAAACTAGGGGTGGCAAAACCATGGCGATTCAGAAACGAACGGTAGGTGTGATAGGCACCGGCAATGTCGGCGTGGCTGCGGCATACGCTATGTTTATGCAGCGGACGGCAAGCGACCTCATCCTGCTCGATAAGGACCAACGCCGCGCCGAAGGCGAAGCTCTCGACCTGATGCACGGGCAGACTTTCGCAGGTCCAACGCGGGTACGGGTTGGTGAGTATGCCGACCTGGCCGAAGCTCAAGTTATCGTCATTGCTGCTGGCGTTGGCCAGCGTCCTGGCGAAACTCGGCTTGACCTGATGGGGCGCAACGTGGCTGTCTTTCGCTCGATTTTGACGGAACTTGACCGCCACGCACCGACGGCCCTGCTGGTCATTGCAACCAATCCGGTAGATATACTCACCTATGTTGCGCAGGCGCTTTCGGTGCGTCCACCACAGCGCATTATCGGGACAGGTACGATGCTTGACACAGCGCGCTTTCGGAGCCTGCTTGGCGAGCACTACGGCGTGGACCCGCGCTCGGTACACGCCTACATTCTCGGCGAACACGGCGACACGGAATTTCCGGTCTGGAGCGATGCTAGCATTGGAGGCCTGCGCTTGGTGGGAAACGTCATCAACGGTCGTCCCTACGACCGTGCGGCGCTGGATGCCATCTTTGAGCGGACGCGCCGCAGCGCCTATGACATCATCGAGCGAAAAGGGTACACGAACCTTGCCATCGGGTTGGTCATTGCACGGCTGGTGCAAACGATTCTCAACGGGCAGCGCAGCGTGTTGCCGGTTAGCGTTAGGCTGCAAGGCGAGTACGGTATCTCTGGCGTTTGTTTGAGCCTGCCCAGCATCATCAGCGAAAGTGGACTTGAGACAAGCATCCTGCCAGAATTGGATGACACCGAGCTTGCTGCAATGCACCATTCAGCCAATGTCCTACGCGAGCGAATTGCTGAGGCGTTGCCGAACGAGGCGAAACAGGAAGTCCCGTAAAAATGAACCTCTCAGCACAACCCAGCTTGTCGAATGAAATGTCCCTCTGGGTCTCAAAGAACGATGCCCAACCCCTACCTCAACCGGGTTGCGATTCGTGACCCGGCACAGTTTTACGGCCGGCGGCGCGAGGTCGCCCGCATTTTTTCCCGCTTAGGCGCTGACCGTCCCCAGTCCATTGCCGTTGTAGGCGAGCGGCGAATCGGCAAATCGTCGCTGTTGAACTATTTGTGCGCCCCAGAGGTGCAGCGCCAGTACTTGGCCCGACCCGAAGAGTACGTGTTCGTGTTTATGGACCTGCAGCAGCGCCGGCGTATGGTGCTTGAAGATTTTCTTCAGGACTGGCTGGAAGAGATTCAACGCTGCGCAGCTATTTCTGTGCCTGGAAAAACGGGGCTTGACGGCATTTATGCCATCCTCAACCAATTGCGGGCTGAACGGCGCAAGCTCATCGCCATTTTTGATGAGTTTGATGTTCTTACCTCAAATCGGTCGTTTTCGGCTGACTTTTTTGCTTTTCTGCGCTCTGTGGCTAACAACTACGAAGTCGCGTATGTGACTTCTTCCGGGCGCGAGCTTCAGGAGCTGTGTCATACCGAGCAGATTGCCGATTCACCTTTTTTCAACATTTTCACCAACATTTACCTGCGGGCCTTTCCCGACGCAGATGCTTATGAGCTTATCTCCCGCCCTTCCGAACAGAGCGGCACTCCGTTGGCACCCTACGCGGACGACATCCGGCGCTTGAGCGGAAACTTCCCGTTTTACCTGCAAATTGCTTGCTCGATTTATTTCGAGCAGCTTCAGGAAACTGGCCGGCTTGACCTGGCAGCGATTGAGGAAGCCTTTGATGACGAAGTGCGGGGACATTTCCGCTACCTCTGGGAACACTTTTCTGCCGACGAGCGTGCCGTATGCCAGGCAATCGCCAGTGGACAGCCGGTTCTACGGGAGCACACCTACGTCTTTGAGGATTTCAAGCGGGCTGGCTATATCCTTACAGAAGCTGACGGCAAACCCCGCTGGTTTTCCCGGCGCTTTTTGCCGGTTGTTCTCCATCCAGGACGTAGCAGTGGCGGAAGCGGAGAATATGCGGCTGTCCCACCGACCCTTGAGCTCCACGTACCATGGCGTGTGAATTCTCAGGACTCCCGCACCCATGCCGGAAAGTCGGCAACTATGCCAGCCTACCTAGGGCGTTTCGAGGTGCTTGAACGACTTGGCGGCGGCGGAATGGGCGAAGTGTTCCTTGCCCGAGATGCCCAACTTGGGCGCAAAGTCGCTATCAAGGTGCTCAAAGCCTGTTATGCCCACCAGTCGGAAACGCGCCAGCGCTTCTTGCGTGAAGCCCGGATGGTGTCAAGTCTTAATCACCCCCACATTGCCACGCTCTATGAAATCGGAGAAGCCGACGGGCTACCTTACCTGGTGATGGAATATGTTCGAGGCAAAACCATTGCCCAGTGCCTTCGCGAGCAAGGACGGTTTCCGTGTACCGAAGTGTGCCGGATTGGAGCTCAAGCAGCCGAAGGGTTGGCCGCTGCGCACGCCATTGGTGTTGTTCATCGTGACATCAAACCTTCTAATCTCCAGCTCGATGAGCACGGCAACGTCCACATTATCGACTTTGGGCTAGCGAAACTCGATACCAGGGTGCAGCGGGCACATCTTTCAAGTTCGGATGAGCACCTGCGCGCCGTTTCAGACATTACCGAAACTGGGGTTTTGGTTGGCACTGTCACCTATATGTCGCCGGAGCAGGCTGCGAATGACGCCCAAGCATCTCTTGCCGGAGACGTTTTTTCGCTCGGTATCGTGCTGTACGAAATGACGACCGGGCGGCTGCCGTTTGATGGGAAGTCCTACTACGATGTGATGGATGCGATTCTGCACGCCACACCGGCGCCAATTCGGGATTGGCGTCCAGAGGCCCCGGTGGGGTTGGTCAAAGCAATCGAAGCGGCTTTGGCCAAAAATCCAGAGGCACGTCCCACGGCCGCTGCCCTGGCCGAGATGCTACGACAGGCAGCTTACTCGCCGGCTATTGCGTCCGTTACTTGAGTCAGCCGCAGGGGGCGTCCCTGAGTGACATCAGTTTCAGTGGCTACAGCAGTAAAGACGCCTTCTGGGGTCACAATGCGGTACGGAGCCACAGCCGCCAGGGTTGTGGCAGGTGACCGCTGTTGGGCGTAGGGAACTCGCCGGACAAAGCGCCCTGTAGCATCGGCCACACATTCGTCCACGTAGTCAAACTCCCGCTGGACATGGGTCTGAATGCGCGTGCTGATCCGGACTCGTGCGCCAGGCGTGGTCTGACCGGCAATCAGGGCGCCCGGTACGCGCTCAAAAACCTTTGCCGCCGCATGAGGCCGCTTGAACAAGGGATAGTCTGTCTCAAAGTCACTTTCATACACGAGGCGAAGTTGGGTTAGCGCCGCATTGCCCCGTGGGATGCCTTCCTCGGCAACCAGCCGTGCATAAAGCGAAGCCTTCATCCTTTCATTCCAGTCTTCCCAGGAGATTGAGGTTCCAGTTGTCGGGTCCCAAGCTGCATTGCGCGCCGTCGCTTTTGGCGAGAGAGGTGTGATGAGGATATAGCGCACCCGCCGGGCTTCCATAAGCTGAAAAGAGACCTCCGGGGGGGATGCCAGCATGGCTGCGCCGTCGCGGATACCAATGCGCAGTGGTTGGGTGTGGCCAAGCGGAGAAGCAACGGTTGGCCGTCCCGCAACACTGATGACCCAGTGGCCAGGCGTCCAGTCACACAAAACGGCGTAGTCATGGGGTTGGTCACCCCGCAGGCTCGTTGCCGGGGTGTGGGTTGCTAACCAGCGTAAGGTTGGTTCAACATCTACGAATGCACTGGTTGGTGAAACAAGATAGGTTGGCGCGCGCAGGGTAAAGCTAACCGTCGGAGCCAGCAGGCCGGCAAACAGCGCTCCTGGCAGGATAGCCCAAAAGCGTGTCTGATGCTGTGACCATCGGACCAGCCAGTCCGGTAGATGAACCAGGGCCAAAGCCGTGACGGCTGCAAAGGGGACAGCAAAAAGGCCGCTAAACTTGAGCTGAAAAAGCGCCAGTCCTGTCGTAAGTAGGGACACTAGCCAGAGTATCCAGTAGGGGGCCGCGTCAGGTGGGGATTTCCGCCACGCCTTACACGCTACGGCCAACCACGCCAGTGGCAGCAGCCAGAGGAAACCGGTGTAGTTGTTTGTGGCGTCGGCAAAGGAGGAGTGAAACAGCGGCTGGCTCTCAAAAATCGTCGCCAGCCATGGGTCTGCTGCACCAATGTGTTGCACACCGTACTGTACAAAATGCCAGGTTTCTGCCAACCCCAAGCGAGGTACAACACCACCCCCCAATCCCACCCATCCTAGAAGCCACCAACCGATTTGGCGTAGGCGCTGGCTTCTGCTTTGACCGTTGGTTGTCCAGCTCAAGCTTAGCAAGGTCGCTCCGGCTGCCAGCCAGCCGGCCAGCCAGGCTGTCATTAGCGCCGGATTGACGCCATGGGGTTCGGCTATCCGGGTAGCTGCAAAAGGAGCCAGCCAGACAAGAAGCGTTCCCCATACCCAGAGACTAAGACGTAGATGTGCCTGCCAAACATCTGGCGTAGAACGGTACAGTAGCCACCACCCCAAAGTAACCAGGGCATGGAGGCCGACAAGTAAAGGCAGAACGGTGGCACAAAGCAGCCCGACCGCAATAGCGCTACCAGCAACGATCCCGTGCCAGACTGCCGGACGCTCTCGTACTACAGCCCACAAGTAAAGCCCTACGCAGAGTGATTCAAAGACGTGATGATCTACGTAGCCTACGGCGCACACGACCCAAAGCGAAGGCAGCCAAACCAGAATGAGACCGCAGGCTACTCCGGCCCAAGCGCCGCCTAGACGGGTAGCGATGAGGTAGCCCAGACAAGGAGTAACTGCCCCAATGAGAGGGGTCAGCCAGCAGGCGACAGCAGTTGTCCAGCCTTCATCTGGCAGTCCGCTACCGTAGAAAAGGGCGTATGAGGCCCGCGCCGCTAACGCATAAAGCCAGTCAAACCCAAAGGGCCAGTTGACGCGCGCTCCTTGGGGAAAGTTGACGTAGTAGTCAACATCGGGAACCTGCAAGCCGTGCGCGACCGCGAAATGGATACGACGCAGGTGGTAAAACGAGTCTGTCGAAATCGGAAAGATGCCGAAATCTGTAAAAACCCCGTCAAAGTTGGAGAGCCGGATGACAAAGCCAAACAGGTAAAGCAGTCCCACCATCACCAGTGGGCGGTGTACGAGACGGCTTGCACCGGTCGAGAGCACAGGCGGGGTTGTTGCCATTTCGATAACCTATGAGAGTGATGGATAAAGCAGTACGTGCTGCTTGAAAGTAGAAACCGGCACGCTGCGGGCTGGTTTTAGGTTGAAGCGCAAACGGCGCGCTGGCCCCGTCAGATAGTCGTTGCCAACCCACCGTCATGCCCTTTTGGAGTGACCTCCTACAGGGAAGGCAATTTTAGGGGGATAAGCACAACCTTCCCTGAACAGCCACCTTGCTTGCGTCAACGTCATGGGCGTTTCCGACTGCGAGTTCTGGGGAAGGCTGTTCAGAAGTATCACGCCCTAAAATCGTCGGTGATGCGTCGCCATTCTTCTACGACAGCAGCAATGTCACTGCGCTCGCGAGAGAGTCGCTTCTGGTCGTGTGGGTTGGCTTCTTCAATCAGGCTGTCTAGAGCCTGTAAGCTCAGGTTGGCCGCAGCGAGAGCTTCTTCCCGATCACCCCTTCCCCAACGGCAGCGTGCAATAACCCATTGAGCGCGCCATTCGACATCCCGATCTCCGAGTTCCCGTGCAATTGCAGCCGCCGACACACTGCGGTCGAGTGCTTGGGTCAGCTCCTTGCGGATCAGGTAGATTTCACCCAAGGTCTGCAGCATCTCGGCCCGCACCTGGGGGTCTTCTGTGGTGCGGTTGATGGCTTGGGCTTCTTCGAGAAGTTGCAAAGCTTCGCGGAGATTGCCGGTGCGAATGTACATTTGCGCTGCATTGACAAGCGCCACTTCTAGTACCCGTTGGTTTTTGTTTTCACGAGCGCTCCGAATCGCCAGACGGTAGTAGGCAAGTGCGTCGGCGTAACGTCCCTCTTGCCGGAAGGTGTCGCCGATGTTGTTGAGCATTGCCCCTTCGCTGGTGCGATCATTGATTTCGCGCATGATTTGGACAGACCGCTGGTAGCAGTCACGAGCCTGAGCCAACTTCCCTTGGCTGTGGAAAGCCGAGGCCATCAACATCAGGCCCTTGCGCTCAATGTCACGATCACCTGTGGCACGCGCCTTCTGGAGCATGGCACGCCAAGTGGATTCTAGAGATACAACACTATGGAACACGCTGCGGAGCGACTGGGTCTTGGCTGCGGGAGCTTCGTGACGTGACACTGCCGATCTCTGACTTGGCTCTTCAGCCAGCACATCGGCTAAACTGCCGCTGTTGAAAAGCTCGCCTAGGCCAAGGTTTTCAGCGAAGGCGGCTATATCGCTGAGCAGCTCTTCAAGTGAAGGTTCGCCTTCGCATCTGGCAGCGGGCTTGCCTGTGGTCAGGTGGCGCAGGGCATCCAAATCACTGGGCATTTCAGGCGCAACCGACTCATCTGCTACTGGAGACGGCGCTGATACCGGTGGCGCAGACAGCGGGGACGGAACAACCGGCGATTGAGCTTCTGTCTTTGGGGGGGCTGCCAAAGGGACGGTCAGAGAAATCGGTTGGGCTTGTAATTCCGCACCGACAGATGGCGCACCGGGATGGGCTTCGTCGCCACTGACCGCCGGGGCCTTGTTAGCCTGGAGCAGGTCAGTTTTCAGCTGTGTGGTCGCCTTGGTTTCCAGCGGGCGTGTCGCAAGGGCACGATCGAGGCGCACCTTGAGATCAAAAACCGGTCGTTTGTCTTCAAGGAAAGCGGAGGCAACAGTGTCATCGGGAAGATCAGCCTGGAGTGCCTTGATCACAGCGAGGGCTTCTTCGATGGCTGCCTGAGCATTAGCAAGGTCCTGGCGGTGCATGAAGCATTCGGCCAAACCATAAGCAGCAACCCACCGAATGTAGGGGGATTCGACTTCACGCGCCAGTTCGCGTGCGCGGATGTAGCATGTTTCTGCCGCTGTGAAGTCACCTTCAGCCCGCTGGGTGTCACCAATTTCGGCCAGAATTTCAGCTTCGATGGACGTAGCTTCGGCGGTTTCGGCCAGCAGTAATGCCGCCTGGAATGTGCTAAGGGCAGATTTCGCATCACTGCGTCGCCGCCGAATCCGCCCGACATTGAGGAGATAGCGGGCTTCTGCCGCGCCATCGCCAATGTCGTGCGCGATGCCCACAGCCTGCTGGATGTACTCCAAGGCCTCTGTGTCGTTACCTCGGCGCATAAACACTTCGCCCAGGCCATTGAGCGCGACCGACTCACCGTAGCGATGGCCGAGCGTGTAGGCAATGCGTAACGATCCGGCGTAACATTCCTGGGCTTCGTCAAGGTGAACCAGTTGCAGGTGAATAAAACCCAGAAGTGCCAGCGCCCGCCGTTCCTCGAAGAGGTTGCCGAGGTGGCGGGCCGTGGCTAGAGCTTGCCGGGCGTCGGAAAGGGCTTCAGCCAACTTGCCCCGCTGGGCATTGACGGTAGCATTCCCAAGCCGGGCTGCGGCCTGACTGTTGCGATCGCCGGTTTGTTCGGCGATGTAGAGCGCTTCGTCTACGGCTTGCAGGGCGGATGTCAGGCGTCCTCGTTCGACGTGGGCTGTGGCAATGGTAAGCAACGCCTGGCATAGTCCGGTTGCATCCTCACGGGCGCGGAGCAGCGGCAGGGCTTCTGTGGCTAGTTGCAGTGCGCCTTCGGCATCCCCGATCAGATTGCACAGGCGCGCTTGGCTGACCTGGGTACGCCCCAACCATGTCAGCTCATGCGCCTGGCACAGGTTGAGTGCGCGCTCAAGCGCCTGTCGGGCATCATCCGGTTGGGCGCACTCAATGAGCAGGTTGCCGTAGGTGAGACAGTAGCGTGCTTCTTCATCAGGGCTGAGCGGTGGTTCGGTAGTTTCCCCTTGAAGGCGCTTGAGGGCTTGCCCAACCCACCCGAAGAACTTGCCAGCATCGGCAAAAGCGTAGAGATTCCAGCGGGCGTAACCGGCCTCAAGTGCGTATTCGATGGCTTTTCGCCACTCTTCGGCCCGGAAGTAGTGGTAGGCCAAGTCGCCGGCTGTGAAATCTTGGCGCCCGAGAGCAGTTGACGAGGCCCGTGGTGAGACAAGTTGTTGCTCGAGACGTTCGGCAATTCGAGCATGCAGGCGTTTTCGCCGCCGCCGCGTAATACGCCGGTAGAGCACGCGATGCACCATGGTGTTGATGAAGACATACCGGTCTTCCCGCCACCCGGCCATCTCTCGAATCAGTCCTAGCTTGAGTGCGCGCTCGATGTGGCGTAGCAGGTCTTCTTCGGTGGACTCTGTCAAAAACTGCAAAAGGTCAAAGGTGAATTCTTCACCGATTACAGCCGCGTGGGACAGAACATCGGCCAGGTCGTCTTCAAGGCGTGCCAGTAGTGGCTTGACCAGCGCGACAATCGTCTCCGGCACATCAAACTCATCAACGTCTTGGCAGACCCAACCTGTTTCTTCGCCGTGCGAAATCTGTCCGCCAGCAATCATGGCATTGACAACTTCGCAGACGTAATAGGGGTTGCCCTTGGTTTCTTCCGCCAGCATAAGGGCGACACTGAACGGCAGACGTACCTGCGCGCCAAGCAGCCCTTCAACCATCAGGCGGATTTCACTGTTGGAGAGTGGCGGCAGCTTGATCTGGTCATAACCACCTGTGTCGTCTAGTGATTGCAGCCAGTTGCGAAGTGCCGGGGTGGTGTCGGGCAGGCTGGTGAAGGGCCGGCTTGCCACAATGGTTAGCAGCCGGTCTTGACGTGTCTGGCCAAGCAGGTAGCTGATAAAGTCAAGCAGCAGGGGGCTAGCGTAATGGGCATCATCAATGAAGAGTACTGCGCCGCGTTCGCGGGCCAAAAGCCGGCACAGATAGGTCAGGTCGGCAAAAAAGCTCTCCCGGTCGGCTGCCAATCGCGCCGCCAGCTTGGTGGCATAGGTTTCGTCACACAGATTGGCAAAGAATGTGCCGTCCAAAAACTGCTCATCGGCTGGCGACAGCGACCGCACGGCGCGCAGCTCCGGGTTGAAGTACGCCATAGCAGCCATGCGAATGTCAGACAAAGGGAGCTGGCCGGCTGCTGCGCGGGCTGAATCGCAGCGCATACGTAGTAGAATTGGTTGGCCTTCGGGCAGTTCCTCCAACCGAATCATGAGCTGTTCAATGAGGCGGGTTTTGCCAATGCCGGCCTCACCAAAGATAACCACCGGTCGTCCCCGACGGGTTGTCACCGACTGCCAAGCTGCAATGAGGACGCCGAGCTCCGGTGTCCGCCCGACAAACTTGCCACCGCTCCTGCCGGTTGGATGAAGGGAGCTTGGAGCAAGGGTTACCGATTTCGGCAGGGCTGAGGGAGCAGCCGGTACAATCCGGGTAAAGGGGCCAGGCGCGGCTGGCGGAGGCTCTGGTGGCAACGCCGGAATCCCGGCCGGTGTGACTATCGAGACGCTGCTTGGGGCAAGTTGACGCTGCACGCTGCGAAATGCTTCGGCTAGCTCTTCAGCCGTCTGGTGGCGATTAGCAGGGGATTTTTCCAGCGCCCGCATGACAATTGCTTCGAGCGCCGGTGGAATTTCAGGTCGCAGCTCGCGCAGGGGTTTCGGCTTTTGTTTGACTTGGGCAATGACCGTTGCTAACGGCGTTGGTTCGTCAAAGGGGAGCTTACCGGTGAGCATTTCGTAGGCAATGATGCCAATGCTGTAAACATCCGACCGCCCGTCGATCCGGTGGGCCTGGCACTGTTCAGGCGACATATACTGCGGCGTCCCGATGATTCCTGTCCCAGTGAGGTTCATCAGGTTGGGATTGTTCATGGCCAGCTTGGCAATCCCAAAGTCGAGCACCTTGACGGTTTCCCCAGTGCGCAGCTTTTCCAGCATGATGTTAGCCGGTTTGAGGTCCCGGTGAATGATGCCCTCGGCATGGGCGGCATGCACGGCGTCACACACCGGTGCAAGCACCGACACTACCCGCAGAGGGGAAAGCACTTTGGCTTGCTGGAGCTCTTGTCCTAGGCTATGGCCTTCAATGAACTCCATAACGATGTAGGCTTCGCCAATAGCGCTCATCCCGTAGTCATAGATGGTGATGGCGTTGGGGTGCTTGAGGCGGCCGGAAAGCAAAGCTTCCCGACGGAAGCGTTCCAGTGCTGCCGGATTAGAAACAAGGTCGGCATTGAGGATTTTAATGGCGACCCGCCGCTGCATCGCCGTGTGGATAGCCTCATACACGGCCCCCATCCCGCCACGTCCAATCAGACGGACAATCTGATACTTGCCGTCCACCACGCGCGCTACAGTGGAAGGCTTGTCAGAAGTCAACGGTGCTCCGTCCTGGGGACAGATGTTGTACTCATTAGGATAACTTGCACCACACTTTGGACAGGACTTCATGGCAAGAGAGGAGGGGCAAAGAAATTACCAAGCCATATCCACAGCGGGACGCCGCGCCGGTAAAGCCGCAAACAAGGTATCTGGTAGAGTATAAGGTGAAGCCCTGCTCGGGAACAAACAGAAGTCATCGCTACCACGCCTTCCCAGCGAGCCTCAGCCCAACACAGCGCCATTGGTTGCAATAACCTGAGCATACCACGTAAAGGAGTCCTTCGGGGTGCGCACTTGCGTGTCATAGTCCACATGCACTAGACCAAAGCGCTGCTTATAACCTTCAGCCCATTCGAAGTTGTCTAAAATAGACCAGTGAAAGTAGCCCTGCACAGGCACGCCGTCTTCAATAATGGCCCGGCGAAGTTCCCGCAGGTAGCGCGTCGTAAAGTCAATGCGCTGCGGGTCATGAACTTTTCCGTCAAGCGCCACCCAGTCGCGCAGCGCCAGACCATTCTCCGTGATGTATATCGGCTTTTTGTAACGTTCGTGGAAAAATTTCGGCCCCCACCGAAGGACTTCCGGCGTTACGGGCCAGTCAAAGGCTGTCAGGGGGGTAGCCGGTGTTGGGACGACCACGCGCGGCCCTCCGCGTCCGTCGGACTGAATCTTGAAGCCGAAGTAAATGTTAGCGCCACAGAAGTCCACTGGCGTCGCAATCGTGGCCATATCCCCTGCTTCGATGCGCGGAGCATCTTCCTTGTACAGCGCCAGCCCTTCAGCCGGGTACTCGCCGAGGAAGACCGGGTCCATCCACCAAGCGTTGTTGAACGGATTTTTGAGTGGAAGCCCGGCTGCGGCATTGAACAGAAAACCGTAGCCTTGAATCCCGAAGTTAAAGGCGCGCGCTGCAGCAATGTCTTCGGGCTGCTCGGTGGCAGGGTAGGCAACGGGCGTCGCCGGTGCAAAGCCAATCTGCGCCTTGCTAAGGTGAGCACGCAGCGCCTGAACGCCCTTTCCGTGAGCCAGTAGCGCGTGGTGTCCTGCCTGAAGCACTTCTTTGAGCGGTAATGCTAGGCCTGGGGCATGCCGTCCCACTTGGTAGCCTAAGGTGATGAACACCTGCGGCTCGTTGAGCGTCATCCAGTAAGTGATGCGGTCTCCTAGCCGGCGGGCGGCTACCGTTGCATACTCGGCAAACCAGTCGGCGCTGTCGCGATTGGTCCAGCCCCCGCGCCGATGCAGCGCCAAAGGCAGGTCCCAGTGGTATAGGGTACAAAATGGGGTAATGCCAGCCGCTAACAGTTCATCCACCAACCGGTCGTAGAAATCAAGCCCTTTGGCATTGACCGTTCCTGTTCCTTCCGGGAGGATGCGTGCCCAGGCAAGGCTGAAGCGGTACGCCTTCAACCCTAACTGCTTCATCAGGGCTACGTCTTCCTTGTACCGCCGGTAGTGGTCACAGGCGACATCGCCCGTATGTCCGCGCCAGATAGCATTCGGCTTGCGCACAAACATGTCCCAGATGGACTGGCCCTTGCCATCGGCGTCTATAGCTCCTTCGATTTGATAAGCAGCCGTAGCTGCGCCCCACTGAAAGCCAAGTGGAAAGGCTTTTCCGGTTGGTTTTAGGTTGGTGTGGGCCTTGCGGGAGGGTTTCTGCGGTGTTGCCGTAGTCGCCGGGCTACCCGCAACCAAAGCGGCAGTGGTTGTTAGTGTCGCGGCCAAAAACCGGCGGCGCGAAGGCTGGCGAGTAGGTAAGGCATTAGTTTGGCTTGCGACTGGTGTTTCAGATGAGAGCTGGTCGGGGGACATCTGTGCCGAGGTTCCTAGTCAGAGGGATAAATCGTGGTGCGGTAATGATAAGTTCCGTTCCGAAGTTCAAGAATAACCGCCGGTTTGACGGCGTTGCGGTTGGCATCAAGTGAAATTGTCCCGGTCACACCCGGGAAGTCACGTGTGGCAGCAAGGGCATCGCGAATTTTTTCCCCACTGGTGCTGTTGGCGCGTTCAATGGCGTCGTACAGAACCCGGGCACCGTCGTAGGCTAGGGCTGCCAAAGCATCTGGAGTATCCCCAAAGCGTTGGCGGTACGCTGCAATGAAAGCTTGAACCCGTGGATCGGGATTATCTACCGAATAGTGATTTGTGATGAAACAACCGTCCAGTGCTTCCTTGCCGCCGCGCCATAGATCAGGGGAATCCCACCCGTCACCACCGATGAAGGGAACCCGAATGCCCAGTTCCCGTGCCTGCCTGATGATCTGTCCAACGTCGCCGTAGTAGCCCGGCGCATAGATGAAGTCCACACCGGCTTCGCGAATGCTTGTCAGTTGAGCGTTGAAGCTGGCATCTCCTGCCTGGTAGTTCTTTTCTATGACAACCGTGCCACCCAGCCGGGTGAAGCTTTCCCGAAATGCCTTGGCGAGTCCTACACTATAGTCATTTTTGACATCGGTAATGATTGCCGCGCGCAGCAGCTTGAGGTCCCTGACAGCAAACTTTGCCGCCGCTTCTCCTTGAAAAGGGTCAATAAAACAAACCCGGAAAATAAAATCACCCTTGCGTGTGACCTTCTCGTTGGTTGAAGAAGGCGTCAGCATGGGAACGCGCTTTTGCTGGCACACGGATGCCGCAACGATGCTCCGCGATGAGCCGACTTCACCCAAAACGGCAATGACCTTCTCCCGAGTGACAAGGCGTGTCACAACGGTTTTGGCTTCTTCCGGTTGGCCCCGGTCGTCTTCAAGAATGAGTTCAATGCGTGAGCCGCGAATGCCGCCGGCTGCGTTGCGTTGTTCGGTAGCGAGGCGAATGCCGCCCATGGAGGAGGTGCCAAAGGTCGCCGTGTCGCCGGTCATAGGCATGTAAACGCCGATTTTTAGCACGGGTGGAAGCCCTTCACCGCTGGCTTCCTTGCCTTTGTACTCGCAGGCGGCAAGGCTCACCAGCAGGGTACTCATCATGAGCACCCACATCCGGTACAATCGAGAAAACCACCTTGGACTTGGAAAGGAAGGCAATGCCGAACCTACCATCCTGACTGGCGTTTACTCCAACACGCCCAGAAGTTGGCGCTGGTGGGCAATGAGTTCGCGAATCCCATGCATAGCTAGGTCGAGCAGAACTTGGAGCTGTTCTCGTGTGAAGGGCTGCTGCTCGGCTGTTCCCTGCACTTCGACAAGCCGCCCGTCACCTGTTCCAACAACATTCATGTCCACTTCGGCTTTGGAGTCTTCTTCGTAGTCAAGGTCCAGCATGGGAATGCCGTTGACGGTTCCAACACTTACAGCAGCTAGGTAGTCAGTCACCGGCATCTCGGCCACAACGCCCTCGGCCAGGAGCTTACGGGCAGCCAGTACTAGGGCCACGAACGCCCCGGTAATGGCCGCTGTGCGTGTGCCGCCGTCAGCCTGAATAACGTCACAATCAAGGTAGATCGTTCGTTCGCCTAGCTTAGCGAAATCGACAACGGCGCGCAGGCTGCGCCCAATCAAGCGCTGGATTTCATAGGTTCGTCCTGATGGGCCGCCGCGGGTGACTTCACGCGGACTCCGCTGATCGGTTGCGCGCGGTAGCATGGCGTACTCAGCCGTTACCCAGCCGATGCCCTTGCCCTTAAGAAACGGCGGGACTTTGTCTTCAACACTGGCTAAGCAAATAACCCGTGTGTCGCCAAATTCAACCTGTACCGAGCCTTCCGCATACTTGTTGATATTTGGCGTCAACCGTACGGCCCGCAGGGCATTGGCAGCGCGTCCACCACTTCGCATTGCCTGGTTGCTTTCGGTTGTCTGGGATGCTGTTTGCGTTGTTTCACAACTTGGGGAATGTGACAAGGCCTTTTCACGCTTTTCTCAAGGTTTACCCACTACTTCAGCCGGCAACAGCGCGTTCTAAAGCGTTGATGACGCGCAAGCACGTGGCTTCGCTCATTTCTGGCCAGATGGGCAAACTGAGAACTTCTCTTGCTACAGCCTCGCTGATTGGTTGCGACGGAAACCGACCGGCATAGACCGGAAGCTGGTGGATAGGGAGTGGGTAGTACACCATGGTTTTGATGCCCTGCGCATAGAGTGCCTGCTGAATGGCATCCCGCCGCTCTTGTGGGAGGCGTACGGTGTACTGGTGGAAGACGTGGCCTGGGGTGATAGCCGGCGGCACTACACCGGGCAACTGTGCCAGCCGTGCCGTGTACCGCTCGGCAAGGCGTCGCCGGGCAGTATTCCACTCTGCCACGTAGGGAAGTTTTACCCGGAGAATAGCTGCCTGGAGGGCATCAAGCCGTGAGTTATAGCCCAGCATTTCATTCTGGTAAGGCACGAGTGAGCCGTGCGAGCGCAGTTTGCGGGCGCGTTCGGCAAGGTGGGCATCGTTGGTGACGATGAGACCACCATCACCATACGCGCCGAGATTTTTCGAGGGGTAAAACGAAAATGCGCCCACCGTGCCCAATGTCCCAACGTACCGCCCATGCAGCCGCATTTGCGTCGTTGGGTGGCAGGCCTGGTTGTGACAGCTAGCACATGGCGACCAGTACTGGGCGCCAAAGGCTTGGGCTGCATCCTCAATCACAGCCAGTCCTTGACGCTCGGCCAGTTCTAGTATGGCGCCCATAGCTGCCGGGCAGCCGAAAAGATGAACGGGCAGAATGGCCCGAGTGCGGCTGGTGATCTGGGCTGCCACGGCGCGCGGGTCGAGGTTGAAGCTTTCGGCTTCAATATCGGCAAAGACTGGTGTAGCCCCAACCAGGCTGATGGCCTCGGCAGTGGCAAAGAATGAAAACGGCGTGGTGATGACCTCATCACCTGGGCCGATGCCAAGTGCTCGCAACGCGATAACGAGCGCATCCGTGCCGGAGTTGACGCCAATGGCGTGCGCCACGCCCAGATACTGGGCCACTTCTGCCTCGAATGCCGCGACTTCTTCTCCCAAAATAAACTGCTGCGACTGGCATACATGCTCAATTGCTGCCAGCAATGCCGGACGCAGAGCGCGGTACTGCGGCCCAAGGTCGAGCAGCGGCACAACGCCATCGGCTGCAAAGGTACTCTCAGTAGGCTTCTTCTTCGGCAAGGGGTTTTGCCAGCTCGGCCCGCATGGCTACTTCGTTGAACTCTAGTCCTAAGGCGATACAGGCCGACTGTACCTCATGAAGTGTGATGTCAGGCCGACCATACCACTCCCGCGCCCGTCCGACAGCATGAGCTGCCTTGCGCGCCACTTCCTGTTCCGGTGTGAGCTTGCTGCGGCGCTTGAGCCGCGACTTGAGCGGAGTAGAAACCAAGTGTAGTTCTGGTGAACTGTTCTCGGCTGTGACCGGCTGAGGCAAACCGTGAGGGCTGTTTGCCGGTTCACTCAGGTGGTCACTACGGTCGGCAGTTTTGAGAATCTCGGTCAAGCGCCGTGACAGACGCGAAGTATCCAGGTGCGGCCCAGGAGTATGGTGAGGTATGGAGTCTATCGCTTCTGAGGTGAGTTTCCCGGGTGACGGTAGAGCTTGTCCAGGCAGCCGCACAGTACTGCTTTGAATGGCAGACGGATTGGCAGAAGAATGAGCGCGTGCTGCGGCTTCGACTTGCTTGAACAGGCCCGCCAACTGCGCCTTCCCCGAAGCTTGGCTTGGCTTCTCACGATAGACGGCCGGCTCTGACATGTCGGTTTTGGTGTTTACTGCAGGGGGGTCAAGTGGCTCTCCCGCAGTTTGCGACGTGCTTGAAGCAGACTGTCCTGCGCGGTTCGGCTCGGCATGGAGGACTTCATAGACAGGTAGCAACGCCGCGGCCAACAGTTCGTAGCGATCATCAAGGTGATGCGTGTCGAGAATGTCGCGAATGGCATTCAACGCCTGGCGAAAGGCCGTCTGGATTTCAGATGACATCGCTGCTGCTAATGCCGCACCCTCTAGTTGAAGGCGACCATACCAGCTCTGCAATGCTTCTTGGTCAGTTACCGGCGGTAAGCGGAGGCAGCGCAGCAGGGCCACGGCTGTGGTATCCAGGGCCGCAGTTGGTTCAGCGACAGAACTGGTCTGGTCCTCTGTCCCCGTAGCTGGCTTGGATAGGGTGACGGGTAGTGGTGCAGGAGGTCCGGGTTGACGGGCCTCTGCCGTGCGTGCGCCCAGACGAAAGGCCAACAGCGCGCCCCCAACCGCTACAATCTGCCCTGCCAGCCCCAGCACTACGAAAAACAGCAGTTGCACCTCGTTGTTCATCGGGCTTATCTCTGTGAAATAGGGTTGGATACCAAGGGTGGAGACCAGCTTACATACACGGCAATCTGTTACAGGCTTCTCTTTCACGGTATATTGCCGGCCGCAACAAGCCAAGTTTTGTTTTGTGATTTTCAACACATTGCCGGGCAGGCACCTGCTGGCTTGGTTCTGCAGAGCGAGTGGAGCAGGGGAAGAGATGCCTTGTTGCTGTAAGGTGTTGTCGTTTACCGTCAGAGGCGCCTGCGGCTTATGTTGAGGTAGGTATCACCCTAGATTGAGGAGGCTCTCTGACGGTGGTAGCGCGTATCTTGGATGGGGCGCTGGTCGCCTCGAAGCTCAACGCCGAAACGGCTGCACGGTGTGCCGATTTGACAGCGCGGGGTGTCCGTCCGGGACTGGCTGCCGTCTTGGTTGGAGACAATCCGGCATCACGCACCTATGTGACCAGCAAGGCTAAGACATGCGTACGGCTTGGGTTGCATTCTGAAGTTCTAGATCTACCAGCAGAAACGACAACAGCAGAGTTACTGGCGGTGGTGGCTACGCTCAACGCCCGGACGGACATCCATGGCATCCTCGTCCAGATGCCGTTGCCAGGGCAGATTGATACGCAAGCCGTCATTCAGGCAATTGCCCCGGAAAAAGACGTAGATGGCTTCCATCCGGTCAATGTCGGTCGCCTGGCGCTCAAGCAGGAGGGCTTCGTACCTTGTACGCCAGCAGGTATCCTTGCCCTACTTGATGAGTATGACCTGCCGTTGCGCGGGCGACGCGCCGTAGTGCTGGGGCGGAGCACAATTGTTGGGCTACCACTCTCGTTGTTGCTACTGCACCGGGATGCAACGGTGACGATCTGCCACTCGCGGACAACCGATCTGGCAACTGTGGCTCGGTCGGCAGATATTCTTATCGCAGCTATCGGACGGAAAGCTTTTGTGACAGAGGAGTTTATCTGCCCGGGCGCGGTAGTGATTGACGTGGGCATCAACCGGGTGACAAGCCGCACAGAAGTCCAGGCTTACTTTGGCGACGACGCGGCACGTTTGGCAGAGCTTGAAAAGAAAGGTTATACGCTGATTGGGGATGTGCATCCGCGCCATGCGGCGGAGCTGGCCAGTTATGTGACGCCCGTGCCAGGCGGCATCGGTCCACTGACCATTGCTATGCTGATGCGTAACACGGTGTTGGCTGCCGAACGCGCTTGCCGCCGGTAGGGAATGGTTCATAATCGCCAGCAGTACCCGGCCCCCCCGATTTTTGTTCAGCCCTGCCCCTTGCATGCGGCGCATCGCCATGGAGGAGCCCTTGGACACACGTTTTTACATTGCGCCAATGCTAGAAAGCGATCTAGCAGCGGTTGTTGAACTTGAGCGCCTTGCCCGCCTGAGCCCCTGGGGATATGAAGGATACCGCGCCGAGCTACGCTACAACCCATTGGCGGTCATGCTTGTGGTACGAGGGGAGTCCCCCATCATGAAACGTCCCCTTTATGGGTTTCTAGCCGGGAGAGTTCAGCTTTCAGCCCGCCATCAGGGTCGCGAACTGCACATTGTCAACCTTGCTGTGTATCCTGAGGTCCGGCGACAAGGGCTAGGGCGTCGTCTTTTGAAGGAAGCCCTGCACACCGGTCGTTTGTACGGTGCAAAGACGGCTTTTCTCGAAGTACGCCAGTCCAACCACGGTGCACAAGCGCTGTATGCGTCGCTGGGATTTGTGACCACAGCCTACAGACGCAACTTTTACACCAACCCGCCCGAAGATGGCCTACTAATGGAAATGATCCTTTGAGCGCCACAGTTGGTGGGGACGCGGGCTGTCTCAGAGCCCATGAGTCTTGCTTGGCCCAAGGCAAGGGGAGCTTTTACGATGAAGCGCCAGGTTTATCAGCTTTGAACCCCACCGGTGATTTTCTCCAGAAGGCGAGCCGTTATGACCTATCGTGAAATACCGGAAGCCCTGACCTTCGACGACGTTCTTCTTGTACCTGCCAAAAGTGATGTGCTTCCCAGTGAAACCGATACCACCACCCGTTTTTCACGGCGCATTCAGCTCAGCATTCCCATTGTCAGCGCGGCTATGGATACGGTGACAGAGGCTGCGATGGCAATTGCCTTGGCCCAGCAGGGAGGGCTAGGGGTGATTCACAGAAACATGTCCATCGAAGCACAACGCAGTGAAGTGGACAAAGTCAAACGCTCCGAAAGTGGGATGATTGTCGATCCGGTCACGATGACACCCGACCGCCCAATTTCGGAAGCATTGGCCATTATGGCGAAGTTCCGCATCTCTGGTGTTCCTGTGATACGGCCAGAAGATGGGCGGCTCGTTGGGATTCTTACTAACCGTGATCTGCGCTTTGAGACGCGCCTAGACCTGCCCATCGGTGAGGTGATGACCAAAGACAACCTGATTACCGTGCCGGTCGGAACGACACTTCAGGAAGCGCGCGGTATCTTACAAAAACACCGGGTGGAGAAGCTACTCGTCGTGGACGAAGAGTTTCGCCTCAAGGGGCTGATTACGGTCAAGGACATCCAGAAAGCCATCCGCTACCCAAATGCGACAAAAGACGAGCTAGGGCGGCTGCGTACTGCGGCGGCCATTGGCGCAACAGGTGACTATCTGGAGCGGGCGGCCGAGCTCGTGGCGGCACGAGTGGATGCCTTGGTGATTGACACGGCACACGGGCATTCAACTCGTGTCCTGGAGGCCGTCCGCCAGATCAAACGGCGGTTTCCTGAGGTTGACCTTGTAGCCGGCAATGTCGTCACAGGGGAAGCAACCCGCGAACTCATTGCAGCCGGAGTAGACGGCATCAAGGTGGGCATCGGCCCTGGCTCGATTTGTACAACCCGGATCGTTGCCGGAGTTGGCGTGCCGCAGGTGACAGCTATTCTCGAATGTGCAGAAGCAGCTCGAGAGGCCGATCTGCCAGTGATCGGCGATGGTGGTATCAAATTCTCGGGCGATATTACCAAGGCGTTGGCAGCCGGCGCGGATGCCGTCATGATTGGCTCTCTGTTTGCCGGAACGGACGAAAGTCCTGGCGAGCTGATTCTCTACCAGGGACGCAGTTTCAAGGCCTACCGGGGCATGGGGTCCCTAGCAGCCATGAAGGAAGGCAGCCGTGACCGCTATGCCCAGGACGATGCCGTAGAGTCGAAGCTCGTTCCGGAGGGCATCGAAGGCAAGGTCCCCTACAAGGGCTCGCTAGCAGCCTTGGTAGCGCAGTTGGTCGGTGGCGTACGTGCCGGCATGGGGTACGTGGGCTGCCGGACGATTGCCGAACTCAAAGCCAACGCCCGGTTTGTCAAGATTACGGCAGCAGGTTTGCGTGAAAGTCACGTGCATGATGTCATTATCACGAAAGAAGCGCCAAACTACCGTCTTGAAAGCCTGCCGTAAGCACCAGCGCGCGGTCAGTTCCTAGAGCAACTCGCTATCAGCAAAGAAAAAAGCCACCTCGGTGCGGGCACTTTCGGGCGAGTCTGAACCGTGGACGGCATTTTCGCCGACATCTGTTCCGAAATCGCCGCGAATCGTGCCCTTAGGTGCGTCTTTTGAGTTGGTCGGCCCCATCATGTCGCGCCATGCTTGAACAGCGTTTTCCTTTTCTAAGGCCATAACAACCACCGGCCCAGAACACATAAAGTCAACCAGCTCGCCGAAAAACGGCCGCTCACGGTGAACGGCATAGAAACGCTCGGCTTGTGAGCGGGTCAAATGCAGCAGACGCATACCGCGCAGGCGAAAGCCAGCATCCGTAATGCGCTGGATGATGTGACCGATGTTGCCGGCGCGTACCGCATCGGGTTTGATAATGGCCAGCGTCGTTTCAACCGACATGGGTGTACTCCATCCGAAAAAGATAAGGTCCCACGGCGTGTTGGCGAGACCGTGCAGCAAATGGCAGCCAATAAGAGACGGTGTTAGGCCGTACGTCCGATGACCTCGGCAACTTTGGCACCGATGTCGGCCGGACTTTCGACCACGTGCATACCGGCTGCGCGCATGGCTTCTATTTTTTCAGCCGCCGTGCCCTTGCCACCGGCGATGATGGCTCCGGCATGGCCCATGCGACGGCCGGGCGGGGCAGTTCGCCCAGCAACGAATCCGATGACCGGCTTGGTCATTTCCTTCTGGACGAAAGCAGCCGCGATTTCTTCGTCCGTGCCGCCAATTTCGCCAATCATGACGACGGCATCCGTACCCGGGTCGGCCTGGAACATGCGCAGCACATCTACAAAACGCAAGCCAATGATGGGGTCGCCGCCAATGCCAACGCATGTGGACTGTCCCAGTCCAAGTTGGGTGAGCTGGTGAACGGCCTCATAAGTTAGCGTGCCACTGCGGGAGACGACGCCAATCCGTCCAGGCCGGTGAATGTGTGCTGGCATGATGCCCACCTTACACTCACCTGGTGTGATAACTCCCGGGCAGTTAGGGCCAATCAACTGCGAGCCACGCTTCTTGACAAAGTCAAGTGCCCGCATCATGTCCACTGTCGGGATGCCCTCAGTAATGCAAACAATGAGGGCAATGCCGGCCTCAGCAGCTTCCATGATGGCATCGGCACCAAAGGCCGGCGGCACATAAATGACGCTGACGTTGGCTTCGGTCGCTGCTACTGCCTGGGCTACGGTGTCAAAAACCGGTACGCCTTCGTGGATTGAGCCGCCCTTATTAGGCGTCACACCGGCAACGACATTTGTGCCGTAATCTCTCATCTGACGGGTGTGAAAAGTTCCCTCTCGGCCGGTAATGCCCTGTACCACAAGGCGGGTTTCTTTATTGACCAGAATACTCATAGGCAACCTGCTAAGCCGCTGCCACGTGAAGGCGGATCACATGGCAGGGTCGAAAAGCTCTCAAAACCTGAGTTGGATGTATTTGAATGGCGACTGACGCAGGTCATAGACGGTTTTGGCCAGTTCAGTCACGAATTCGGCAAGTTCACGCCGTAGGCGTCCGTCGTGGATCAACTTGCCGGCACTTCCTTCGCCCTTTTCAAGGCGCTTTTGAAGGCGGTGGAGGTGGGTGCGTGTTGTCTGGAGTCGCTGACGGAATGCTTCTTCTTGAGCAAGCCGTCCTAGTGTACTCCGTTCAGCTTTTTGTTGCAGATTGGCAAAACGATTGGTCAGGTGGTCATAGCGCGTCTGAAGGGTTGTTATTTGCTTGCGCCACGTTGGGTCAGCAAAGAATGAACCGGCTGTGCCACGGCCACCTTCAAGGTTTGCCCGCAGGCGGGTGACAGCCGCCTGAAGGGCTGTCACCCGGGGCTGCAGCCGCCGGTGTGTGACCGAAGCAAAGCCGCGACCTGTCTGAAGTTCCTGCTGGAGTCCCGCCAGCTCGGCCTGAAACTGAGCAAGTTGGGTAACAAGTTCACGCCGCTTGAGGACAGCCCCTAATGTGCCTTCCCCGCGTTCGAGACGTTCTTGCACGGCAAAAAGCTGCTTACGTACAACCTCAAGGTTGGCATTTATCCGCGCGCTGCGCAGCACGATGGTGCGCGAATCGCCTTCGATCCGCCCCGCGATGAAATCGCCCTCGACTACCAGCGGGGCAGCAGCACTACCCGGAAAAATGTCTACAACCCGGTCAGCCAGCGTCCCGTCACGCTTGAGAACTGCAACCGCATCCCGGTGAATGAGTTGTGCCGCACTCAGCCCCGTTAGGCGCCGGTCAATCCCGAGCGTGACTTGGACTTGCGGGGTATCTGACTGCACGGTTTTCTGTATGCCGGTCAGCTCAATGCGCTGTACGGCGCCGACTTTAACACCGGACAGCCGAACTTCAGCCCCTGGCCGCAGTCCATCCACTTCGTGAAACACCACGTAGAGCAAAAAGCGATGGCTGTCCTGGTACGCCTGCCAGGCCATGGCACCGGCGAGCATGGAAAGTGCTGCAACCACCAGCCAAAACGTACGCCGTTTTGCCGGTTCATGGCGCTCAGCGCTGCGGGTCAAGGCAATCTCTTCAGGCGGTGATGGAGAAACCATAGAGCCAGTACCCGAGCATGGGTCAACACGCGCCCGGAGCATAGTGCGCCCCCGCCACAGAGGCAACTCTCTGTCTGATCGCAAAGCCTTGTGACAAAACTTTTCTGGAATGCCTTTCACCAAAGGCGGTATAGCTTGCGTGCAAACATGCTGGTGCTTGTGCGGCTCCCTTAGGCCCCCGGTGTTTGCCTTGAACCCAGTTACTCAACTCTTACGCAACACTTGCTATGCAACGTCACCATTCTTTTCGCTGTTGTTTGTTACTGACCTTAGTGCTGATCTGGGCTACTTCTGATCCTGCCCAAGAAAAACAGCGTCCTCTCTTGGCCCGTACCCCGACAGCCAACCGGACGCACATTGTGTTTGCTTTTGCCGGCGATCTATGGCGCGTGCCACGCAAAGGCGGCGAAGCTGTCCGCTTGACAAACGACACCGGCATTGAGTCAGACCCGATCTTTTCTCCCGATGGCAGCCTCATCGCCTTTACGGGGCAATATGACGGCAACACAGATGTCTATGTGATGCCGGCCGCCGGTGGCATTCCCCAACGCCTGACCTATCATCCCGACCCCGACCGCGTGGTGGGATGGACCCCCGATGGTAAGCGGGTGCTTTTTGCCAGCCCGCGCTTGAGCGAGTCCGGGCGAACGCAACGTCTGTTCACTGTGGATAAGTCTGGTGGCCCGGCTGAACCTCTCCCTTTGCCGATGGCAACGTATGGAAGCTTTTCGCCGGACGGCACCAAGCTGGTCTATGAACCCGTGCCACGCGCCTTTGCCGCGTGGAAGCGCTACCGTGGTGGGCGCGCCTCCTATCTCTGGATCGCCAATCTGGCCGATTCAAGTGTCACGAAAATCCCACGCACCGACGCCAACGACTTCAACCCAATGTGGGTCGGAAAGACGATTTATTTCCTTTCCGATCGCAATGGTCCCGTGACACTGTTTGCCTATGACCTATCCTCTGGCAAGGTGACACAGTTGCTCAAGCATGACGGACTCGACATCAAATCCGCTTCCGTAGCGGTTGGTGGTGAGGAAGTGATTGTTTACGAGCAGTTTGGCGGCCTGCATCTTTTGGATGTGAAAAGCGGTCGCCACACGCCGGTCAATATCACGCTCGAAGGCGACATCACCACAGTACGCCCACGCTTTGAGAAGGTTGGCTCACAGATTACCCAGGCTGCTCTTTCGCCCAACGGTTTGCGGGTGGCATTTGAAGCGCGTGGCGATATTTTGACCGTTCCAGCCGAAAAAGGTTCGATTCGCAACCTTACAGCCACACCCGGCGTCGCTGAGCGCGATCCAGCCTGGTCACCCGATGGCAAGTGGGTGGCTTACTTTTCCGATGCCTCTGGCGAGTACGAGCTGCATCTACGTGAACAGACCGGACTTGGTGAACTCAAGGTCATCAAGTTGGAGCCGTCGTTTTACTACACGCCCACATGGTCACCGGACAGCAAGAAAATTGCCTTTACTGATAAGCGCCTTAACTTTTGGCTCGTGGACCTTGCAAGCGGCGTCCCGGTGAAGTTTGACACGGCACACCGCACTGGCGGGGCAGGCTTTCGTCTCCGAGGTAACCTCGCTTGGTCACCTGACAGTCGTTGGATTGCGTACACCAAGCCAATGCCCTCTGCCTACAGCGCGGCTTTCCTCTATGACCTAGAAAGCAAGCAGGTTACGCAAATCACAGACGCGGCGAGTGACATTTCGCACACGGCTTTTGACCGCAATGGCAAGTACCTCTATTTGCTGTCAAGCACCAACATTGGCCCAGCCATCAACGGCTTCGATATGTCAAGCTACGCCCACCGGAACGATACCGTGCGGTCGGTGCACGCTGTCGTGCTACGCAAAACCGATCCCTCTCCTGTAGCCCCCGAAAGCGATGACGAAAAAACAGCCGAAGACAAGAAGCCAGCCGATGGCGAGCCGGGTGAAAATCCGCCCGTATCTGCCGCTGGTGCACAGGCACCGGGGCGTTCAGGGGACAAGCCAAAAGAACCGCCGAAGGTCACAATTGATTTTGAAGGACTGAGCCAGCGCATCGTGGCGCTGCCCATTCCAGCTCGTGCCTTTGTGGGGCTTGATGTCGGCAAGCCCAACACCCTGTACCTATATGAGTCGACCTTTGGTCCTGCGGAGACAGCGGGGCTGGTTGTCCATAAGTTCGATGTCGAAAAGCGTAAGCTGGAGAAGCTTCTAGAAGGCGTGACCAGTTTTCAACCTGCCGCCAACGGCGAGAAGTGCCTTTACCGGCTAAGTCAAGGGCAAGGTCAAGCCCAGAACTGGTTTATTGCCTCACTGACGACGCCTATCAAACCTGGCGAGGGGCGGCTGCGCACCGACGACATGGAAGTACGGGTCGAGCCGCGCCTAGAATGGGAGCAGATGTACCGCGAGGTGTGGCGGCTGGAACGCGATTTCTTCTATGACCCAAACCACCACGGCCTAGACCTACAAGCTACAGCGCGGAAGTACGAGCCATATCTCAGGGCGGTCATGCATCGCGCCGACCTGAACTATCTCTTTGAGGAGATGCTCGGCGAGCTCAGCGTCGGACACCTGTACGTGCGGGGCGGCGATCTACCAGAAGTCAAACGTGTGTCCGTTGGCTTGCTTGGCGCTGACTACGTGGTTGAAAACGGCCGCTACCGGATTGCCCGGATTTACGAAGGCGAAAACTGGAATCCGCAGCTCCGTGCGCCACTCACCCAGCCCGGCGTCAATGTCAATGTTGGAGACTATCTTCTGGCAGTTAACGGCATTGAAGTTGTGGCTACAGAAGACATCTATCGCTACTTTGAAGGCACCGCCGACAAACATGTGGTACTCAAGGTTGGACCCAACCCGGATGGAAGCCAGGCGCGCACGGTGACGGTTGTTCCAATAGCCAGCGAGACAAGCTTACGCAACCTAGCCTGGATTGAAGCCAACAAGCGGCGCGTTGCCGAACTGAGCAACGGCCGACTGGCGTATCTCTGGCTACCAGACACGGCGGCCGGCGGCTACGCAAACTTCAACCGCTACTTCTTTTCGCAACTCGACAAACAGGGCGCGGTCGTGGATGAACGCTTCAACGGTGGTGGACAGGCTGCTGACTACATCATTGACTATCTAAGCAAGCCACTGCTGAGTTACTGGGCCGTCCGGGATGGCGAAGACTTCCGTACGCCATTCGGGACGCTGCCCGGCCCGAAGGTCATGATCATCAACGAGTACGCCGGTTCCGGCGGCGATCTGATGCCGTGGATGTTCCGGCGACTCGGCCTTGGCCCACTGGTTGGCAAACGCACCTGGGGCGGCCTTGTCGGGATTGGCGGCTACCCGGCGCTGATAGACGGTGGCACTGTGACCGCGCCGCACTTTGCCTTTTATTCGCCGGAAGGGAAGTGGGAAATCGAAAACCGGGGGGTCGCACCCGACATTGAAGTAGAGCTCGACCCGCAGGCGTGGCGTGCTGGACGCGATACCCAACTCGAACGGGCCGTAGCTGTCGCACTGGAAGCGCTGGCCAAAAATCCACCGCCGGCCAAACCAAAGCGGCCGGACTATCCAAACTATCACCGCAAAAATTAGTTCGACGGCGTCCGTTCAAACCATCGGCGAAGCTGGCTAAAAACGTTCTCGGCGGCAGAGCAATCTCTGCCGCCAAGCCACTTCTGGTGCGACAAAAGGTGTTCGCTAGCCAGTTGGCGAAGCCGTCTTCTGTCGCCAAAGACGCATCAGCCGCCAGCTACCGTACACAAGCAGGAATCCACCAACGCCGGCGCGGAATGTTAGACTGGCTGGCGAGGTCAGAGCCCATTCAAAGAGATACCATATCCCAACAAGGGTGAAAAAAGCTGGTATCAGCCACTCCAGCACAGAAGGACGTGGTTGTTTTTCATGCATTGGTATTCTTTCCACAGACCGGTTTGGGGCTAAAACCATGCCATGGCGCGACCGCACAGCAAAGCAGGTGCGGATAGCGAGTATTGGCAAAAAACTTGAAGGAAAATGCCGTGGAGCTAGCCGGAAGCATTGCCTTAGTCACCGGTGGGGCGCGTCGGTTAGGGGCAGCTATGGTGCGCGCGCTTGTTGTGCGCGGTGTTCACGTAGCACTTCACTGCCATACGGCTCGCGCAATGGGAGAAGCGCTTGCGGCCGAGCTGCGAGCCGGTGGTGGGACAGTCGAAGTCTTTACTGCCGATTTGCGTCAAAGGAGTGATGTGGATGCCCTCTTTGAAGGCATCATACGCCGTTTTGGAGCCCTACACATCCTCATCAACAATGCGGCCATTTTTGAACGCCGTCCTTGGCCGGAACTCACCGATGATGACTGGGAGCAGATGCTAACCGTCAACCTAACCGCGCCTTTTTGGTGTGCGCGCCGGGCAGCGCAGCTAATGCTGGCGCAGGGGCGTGGAAAGATTATCAACCTGGCCTGTGTTGGCGGTGTTCAGCCCTGGGCAGCACATATCCATTACAACGTCTCCAAAGCCGGTCTCATCATGCTGACGGAAGGACTGGCCAAAGCGCTGGCGCCTGTCGTGCAGGTCAACGCCATTGCGCCCGGCATTGTCAATCTGACCGGAACCCAAGAAGGCGTGACACCGGAAGACATTACCCAGGCGCTACTGTATCTGCTTAGCGCTGACGCCGTCACTGGTGAGACCCTCTTTGTAGATGCAGGCTACCGGTTGGGGCTCAAGCCGCCCGCAAAACCTCAGCAGGCGTAGCCTTTTTGAGGTGGACGTGGTATGGTTACAAAACTTCGCATAAAAGCTTCGATATTCTCTTGCAAGAGACGAAAAATGAAAAAGTTATTTGCTTTGGCAGCAATTCTTCTCGCACTTTTTGCCGGTGGTTTTATGCCCGGTCAGATGGCTTCTGCAGTGCCGGAAACGCCAGGGCCGGCGTTGACAATGGCGCAGTTGGGACAAGCCGAATGGAAAGTTACCGGCCCCTTTGGCGGTACAGTGCGCGCACTGGCGCAAGACCCAACCAACCCTGAGCGGATGTTTATCGGGACGGCCGATGGGCAAATCTACACGACGGTAGACGGTGCGCAGAGCTGGCGCTGGCTGCCAACCTTCAACCACCCGCAGTACATCATCGAAAGCATCGTCATTGACCCAACGGCAACCGACACGCTGTACGCAGCCGTGTGGATGCTTGAAAATGCCCGCGAAGGCGGGGTGTACAAATCTACAGACGGTGGGCAAACGTGGCGGGCAGTGCTTACCGGAGAGTCCGTCCGTGCTTTCGCCATGGCTCCAGGCAATACCAACGTGCTGGTGGCCGGCACTCTCAATGGGGTATTTCGCTCAACGGATGGTGGTCAGACATGGGTGCGGTTGTCTCCAGTCGGACACAACGGGATTCGCAACATCGAATCTGTTGCCATCGATCCTCGCAACACCGATACAGTCTATGTCGGCACGTGGTACTTGCCGTGGAAGACAACCGATGGGGGCAAAAGCTGGACTTTTATTCACGGCGAGACCTCAAAGCTCATCGAAGATTCTGACATCTTCAGCATTGCTATCGATCCCTTTGACCCTGATCGCGTGTATTGCAGCGCCTGCAGCGGCATCTACCGTAGCCTCGATGGCGGGCGCAACTGGACAAAATTCAAGGGGATCCCATCCAGCGCCCGCCGGACACACGTCATTCTTCCGCATCCCACCCGTGAAAAAGAAATCTTTGCCGGTACAACCGAGGGGCTTTGGCACACGACCGATGACGGCGAAACGTGGCGGCAGATTCTGCCCTCAACGACAACCATCAATGAAATCCGCATTCATCCATCTGCGCCCCAGCGAATCATTGTTGGCACGGAGAATCGCGGCGTCCTCATCAGTGAAGATGGTGGGAATACCTTTCAGGCGCGCAACCGTGGATTTGTAACGCGCCGGGTGTCGGGGTTGCTAGCCGATAGCCTCCAGCGTGGGCGGTTGTTTGCCTCGGTGATGTTCAACGGGGCTGAAGGCGGCGTCTATGTCTCCGATGATTTTGGTCAGACATGGTATCCCGCTTCGCAGGGGCTTGGGGCACGGGATGTCTATGGCCTGCACGTGCCGGCAAACAATCCCTACCGTCTGTATGCGGCAACAAGTGATGGAGTCTTTGTGACGGAAAATGGTGGGAAGCTCTGGCAACCAGCCAACCCGCCGGCCAACTGGCGACCTACTCCCCTAGCACCGTCCGGTCGGCGACCGGCGGCAATGCCGACCACTTATCCATCTGCCAGAGGTCGCCAAACGGCATCCCGCCTGGCAGCCCGCCGAACCATTTTGCGGCAGCGGTTGAAAGGGCATGTCGTTGAACTGGCTTCGACCCCTGATGGCTGGCTCTATGCCGCAGCCTGGGAAGGGCTGTTCCGAACGAACAACCCGGCTAATGGATGGGAAAAAATCAGCCTCGGCACCTACCGTGGGCGTGTCTTCGCAGTGGCCGTGTCACCTCAGCGGCCGGAGGTCATTCTGGTTGGTATCTCGGATGGGATGCTTATTAGTCATGATGGAGGTGCAAGCTGGCAGCGTGCCGATTTGCCAATGAAAGCCTTCAAGGACGCAACCTGCGTCCAAGAGATCGCCTTTCACCCACGCCAGCCGGAAACCATTCTCGTTGGGACGCGGCGGACAGCTTATGTTAGTTTTGACGGCGGAAAGTCTTGGGAGCGGCTGGCACGGGGCATCGGCTTTGGCGATATTGCCGTGATTCGGTTCAACCCGCGCCATGCAGACGAGGTCCTCATAGGTGATGCCCAAGGGGGTGGCCTGTATCTTTCGCTCAACGGGGGGCAACAGTTCTACCGTCTCGACCAGCATACCACATTGCCAGGGCATCGGATGTGGGCGGCAGCCTTTGATGTATTCGCGCCAGGGCGCATCTATGCAGGCTCGGTGACTGCGGGTGTGATGGTTGTCACCCTTCCCGGACTGGCTTCAGCGACCGCCATGCGTTAGATCACTGCCTGTTTGTGGGTTTGTCTACTGGTTAGTTTGTCACCACGCCTGGCATGCCTGAACTGCCCGAAGTCGAAGGTGTTGCGCGCGAGCTCCAGCGGCGTCTCCAGCAACGGCGAGTCATCAGCGTCAGCATTCACCGTCCACGCCTGGTTGCGCCCCAAGCCGTAGAAACTGTTGTCCAAGGCCTACATGGAGCTGTTTTTACCGGCGTCGGACGGCGCGGTAAGCACCTGCTACTGCACTTGGATAATGCCCATACCCTGCTTGTTCATCTGCGAATGGCCGGACGGTTTTTGTACCTTGCGCCCGGAGTGCCATTGCCAAAGTTCACCCACGCCGTCTTTGATCTCGACAATGACCGTCGCCTGGTGTTTCAAGACCAGCGGCACTTTGCCATCATGCGGTTGGTGCCAACGGCTGCCTTGCCTCAGCTTGAGGAGTTGCGGCATCTGGCGCCTGAACCCCTCGGCCCGGATTTTACACCGGAGTACTTACAGCGCACGCTGGCCGGCACGCGGCGTCCCATCAAGGAAGTTCTCCTTGACCAGACGCGCGTAGCCGGGCTGGGAAACATCTACGCGGCTGAAGTTCTCTTTGCTGTTGGACTTCATCCTCTCACGCCGGCTAACCTCGTTGCCAAGTCCAAGGTCAAGGACCTATGGAAGACCATCCGCGTCTTGCTGGAAGCTGCTATTGAAGCCGGAACGACCGTTGATGTAGACCCGGAAAACATCACCGGACAGTACTTTGGCGCAGCCTTTGCGGAAGCTCTCCTGGTGTACGGCCGACAAGGCCAGCCATGTATACGCTGCGAGACCCCGATTGCCCGGATTCGTCAAGGACAACGCTCAACCTACTTCTGCCCCAAGTGTCAGCGCTTGCGCACCGGAACGGGACGACAAACTACGAGGTGATATGCTAGGGTGTTGGCAGCTATTTTTTCAGCTCCCGTAACTGTTTTTGAGTGCTGGCCGGAGTGTTTGTTCCCGGTGGGCAAGGTTTTGAGGGTAAAATAGCCTCGTGGCTGAACCGCTTTTCAGGGCGAAGGGATGTTTTTATGGAGCAGGATGTCGGTAAGGCTTGGGGAACGCTGAAGTATCGGGATGCACTGGGGAAGGAGACAACGACAACGCTGAACAAGCCTGTTTTTCGTATTGGTCGTCTTCCGGAGAATGACTTGCGGATTGACGACCCCTATGTATCCCGACTGCATATCGAGCTGCGCTTCGATGGTAGGCATGCGACGTTGGTGGATCGAAGCAGCACCGGTGCGACATACGTCAACGACCAGCGGGTTTCAGAAGTGCAACTGCGCAGTGGAGACCGGATTGCACTAGGGCGCAAGCTTGCCGGGACGGAAATCATCTTTGAGTATGTCAACCAGAGTGCAAAGTTGCCTGAAGCGGCCGAACCACACCAGGTGATGTCGGTCATAGACCACTCCCAGACACGCTATCTCAATACTTCGCTCATTCGGGCAGCTAGTCTCACCAATGCCACAACCGTCAACCGTCTGAAGGCACTGTATGAGATTACAAGTGCAATCCTAACGGTGACGAGTCGTGAAGAGCTGGCCGAGAAACTTCTTGACTTGCTCTTTGACGTGTTGCCGGCCGAACGGGGTGTCATTTTGCTGGCCGACCCAAAAGATAACATCCTGCGCCAGCAAGCGGCGCGCCTGCGCAACGGGGATGCCGCACAGGTTTCGCCAAGCCAAACGATTGTCCGCCGGGTTTATGAAGGCAATGTGGCCGAACTGTGCCTTGATGCCCGCAACGATGCCCGCTTTGCCAGCCAGCAAAGCGTTATCTTTCAGTCTATTCGTTCGGTGATGTGTGCCCCGATCAGTTCGGCAAGCCGCACGTGGGGCGTATGCTATCTGGATAACTTGACGACCAAGAAAACCTTTGAAGATGAAGAACTTGAGTTTTTGATGGCCGTTTCTCGGCAAGCCGGCCTGGCGCTGGAAAACATTTACCTGCTGGAGGAGCAGAAGATTACTTTCCAGAGTTTTGTAACAACGCTGGCAGCTTCGATTGATGCCCGCGATGACCTAACAGCCGGCCACTCAGCACGAGTGGCACGGTACTCGCGCGCAATTGCGAAGTACATGAACCTGCCAGAATCTGAGCGCCGCCGAATTTACTACGCCGGCTTGCTTCACGACTACGGCAAGATCGGGACGCGCGAAGCGATTCTATGCAAGCCAGGCAAGCTGACACCGGAAGAGTACGCGCACATGCGCGACCATGCTAAGAACACCTACGACATCCTGTCGAAGATTCACTTCACGCGGGATATGCAGGACCTGCCTCTGATTGCTGCCGGCCATCACGAAAACCTTGACGGTAGCGGCTATCCCTTTGGTCTGAAAGGCGATGAAATTCCGCTCGGTGCACGCATCATTGCCGTAGCTGACTTCTTTGATGCCCTGACTCACAAGCGACACTACCGCGAGCCGATGCCCATTGAAGAGGTGCTGGAGCTGATTGACGAAAACACAGGGACGAAGTTTGACCCGCAGGTCGTAGCAGCACTCAAGCGGTTTGTTTGGGAAGAGTTTATTCCCAACCAACGCAAACGCGCCGCAGCCGAAGCACGCCGAATTCAGGCTTCCCTTTCACCAGAAGCCGCACAAAGCGGAGACATGACCTTACGTCCGATGACACCGGAAACAGTGTCTATGGATCCGGTCCCCCTGTAGGCTTCTCTAGGGACAGCGTTCTTCTAGGTCGCGGGCTACTCTGGAATCAGTGCTAAGGCCGACACAGCCGCGCACCGGGTCATAGCGGTAAGGGACACCGCTAGGATCAAGTGGTGCTCGGTCATAGCGCCGGAAGCGTTTCTCAAACTCCCCGTGAAATAGCGCCAATGGCCGCCCTAGCGTGTCATAAGCTTCGTAGCGGTGTGCTGCAAGTAGCGGGTAGAGCTCCTCAAAACTGGCCGGGTTGCGCTGGTAAGTCTCACGGAAACGCACGATCATCCGTTCCATGAAATCACGCTCATCGAGCGAAGTGAGTTGTTGGAGTCGCCATTCAGCGCTCAGCCGCGCGCCTTCGTGTTCGGCTTCTTCACGTAGCTTTTGAAACAGCAGGTAAGAAGTCCGGCGGTCACCTCCACGAGTTTTAGCTGCCCCAACCATGACGGCCGTCCAGTCCCGGTCATTGGGGGTGGGTGCTAAAGCCGAAGCCTGCGCGTAGGCTTCGGCGCATTCCTCATACCGTTTAGCTCGCCAGCAGATGGCTCCATAGTCTGACCACAGCCGAAACAGAATTTTCCGATCGGTTTGTACGGCAATGCCCTTGCGCAGAAGCTCCAAAGCTGCATCGTAATCAAACTCGGCGAGAAAGATTGCACCCGTCCGATAGGCGGCTATGAAGTTCGGATCGACGGTCGTGGTGATGTTGAGCAGCGGCTCCAGCAAAGGCATGTCGTCCTTGGAAAGTTTTGAAAAATCCACGGTGCCTTCCCCGGTCAGTCCCCCGCCGAGCTTGCGTCCGAAATACTGAACGGTACGAATCCAGTAGAGGTCGGAAACGACCCCGTCGAAACCAAGGGACAGGCGACGGACAACTTCGCCGGACTGCACATAGAGTGTTTCCTCAATGACGCGGTTTTTGCGGAAAGTTGTGTCAATTTCGACTTGCAGTGGGTAGAGGCTGGCAAAACCGATCAAGACAATGCCCCAGTACAGATACGCCCGCCACCGGTCAGAAGAGGCTTGGGATGCGACGGTCATTTCCATAAGCATCCTTGCAACGGGCTTTTGCCCGGAAAGGATTACTTGAAGTTACGACGCTCAAAAATGTAGAGCGTTAGAGAAAGCAAAATGCTCAAGTACACCACGCCATATAGGCAACTGAGTGCCATCTGCGTTCCCGTAATGGGAATCCCGTGGGCTGTGCGCGTGATGAAGTTGAAGTTGTGCAAATTGGGAAGCAGGTAGTAAAGCCCCCACAAAACAAGCTGTGTGACGCGCAGCGAGGGGTAGACTTCGACGTTCAAAACATCAGCAAAAAGCTTGATGTCCGGAGTAAAGTTGCAAATCACATAGCTGACAATACTAAACACTATGGCGAGGGCTGGCGTTGTGAACGACGAAAAAAGCAACGCTAGGGCCGTTGCTAGCAGAAGTTCAACGTAAAGTAGAAAGGCTGCCGGAATGATACCAAATGGAGAGGGATCGGTCGGACGACGAACATAAAACAGTGCCAAAAGCAAGGCGGTGAGCATGACGGTGCAGTTGACAAGCAGCGTCAGCGACAGACCAAAAAACTTGCCCAAAATGAACTCGTAACGGTGCAGTGGTTTGGAAAGAATCGTGTAGATTGTGCGCCGCTCGATTTCCTTGTACACCAACCCGGTGCCAATGAAGACGGCAATCAAGTATCCAAACAGCAGCAAGGTGCTCAGGCCAAGGTCCACAATCGCCTTGTACTCCTGATTGATGGATAACTCCCCGACGAGCAACGATGCAGCAATGAGAATGAGGACGGCGACGACAAGGTTATAAAGCACCTTGTCGCGTACGGACTCCCGAAAGGTGTTGAGCGCCACCGTAAAAATCTGTTTCATTGCTCGAGATTGTATCTCGTGTAAGACGGGTGTTCTTCCATCGTGAGCAGTGAAAATTATCTCCATTGCTAGCGCGGAAAGGCAAGCCAGTGGTGTTTTCTGACACGGCAAGAGATTTGGCAAACTGCCTGACCGTTGTAGCACGGCGGGCTTATACTTGGCGGCTTCGCCAGGGTGTCCTGACGTTAGGTGATAAAACTCGCCTCATGGGCGTCATTAATGTCACACCAGACTCGTTTTCTGACGGTGGACGCTACACCACGGTTGAAGCTGCAGTAGCCCGTGCGCAGCAACTTGTCGCCGAAGGGGCTGACATTCTTGACATTGGTGGAGAGTCCACTCGCCCAGGCGCCCAAGTTGTAGACGAAGCCGAAGAAATGGCGCGGGTCATTCCCGTACTCGAAGCTATAGCTCAAACGGTGAACGTACCGCTTTCGATAGACACCTACAAGGCTTCTGTTGCGGAAGCTGCGTTGGCAGCCGGGGCCGTCATTGTCAATGACATTTCAGGCCTTCGTTTTGATGTGCGGATGCCGGAAGTCGTTGCGCGGCATGGCGCTGGCGTGGTGGTTATGCATAGTCGCGGCACACCGGGCAAGCTGCACGGCCTACCACCGGTGCCAGACATCTTGGCCGAGGTCACTACCGGCCTTACACGCAGCTTGGAGGTCGCCCGCACAGCAGGCATTGAGCCGGATTGTATTGTGCTCGATCCGGGACTGGGCTTTGGCAAAACACCGGAAGACAACCTATTGCTACTTGGTGCACTGCCACATCTAGCCACACTGGGACGGCCATTGCTTGTCGGGCCTTCGCGCAAGTCCTTCATCGGTAGGGTAACAGGGAAGGCCGACCCCTCTGATCGACTCATCGGAACTGCTGCCAGCGTGGCTCTGGCGATTGCCGGCGGAGCACATATCGTCCGGGTTCACGACGTAGCTGCCATGCGTGAGTGTGCCGCGTTGGTGGATGCTGTTCGTGATGCCACCTTTGCAGCCAGCGGCTAGCCGGTGGTAGAAGCCTGGCCGCCAAGACCCGGCGCTGTGCCGGCCTTACATCACCGGCAGAGACTCGCCTTCCTCAAGGACGAGCTTGCCGGCATCGCTCCACAGGCGTTCTAGACTGTAAAAGTCGCGCTGCTCTGGCGTGAAGAGATGGACGATGAAATCTCCGTAGTCCATCAAAATCCACTGCCCATCGGCGTAGCCTTCGATGTGGCGCGGGTAGGTTTTAAGCAGCCCTAATTGGCGCTCGACTTCATCGGCTAGCGCTTGCACGTGGCGTGAGGACGTGCCGGTCGCAATGATGAAATAATCGGCAATCGACGTCAGTCGGCTGATGTCAAGAACGACCGGTGCGACGACCTTCTTTTCCTGTAGCGCATGAAGCGCCTGCCAAATCCGCCGATCTTCAATCTTGGGCGGGTCGGTTTCGCTGATCACAGCCGTCTTACGTACGGGAGGATGTGGAGCAATGTCGTTTGTCATCCAGCTCGGTGTCCGTTTGAGTAAAGTCCGTAGACATGAATATACCGCTCCACGAGCGGTGGTACGAAGCGGGCAATGGAACGCCCTTCACTAACAGCTTGCCGGATGTCCGTTGCTGAAACATCGAGGGCAAACAAATCGGTCAGAAACACGTGCATGCCGGCATCGAGGTTGCTGGTGACGGCGCGCTGACTGGCCAAGCCACCCCGCAGATCAACAACACGCCCAGCTCCGTACTGTTTAGCCAGCGTCGCTAGGTCGCCCACCTCGTATTTTGGGCGCGTCATGACGATGATGTGACAGGTGTCAAGCAGGGTTTGGTAGCGTTCCCACTTGGGCAAGTTGGCAAAAGAATCCGCGCCCATCATGAAAAACAGATGGGTGTCATCCCCATAGGTCCGGCGCAGGGTAGCGACTGTGTCAGCCGTATAGGGACGTTCCGGTGCAAAGATTTCGACCATGGAAACCCGGGCAATGTCCATTTGAAGGGTAGCCAGCACGGTCATGGCATAGCGGTGATAGGCCGAGGTCACACGGTCGAAATCCTTGTGAGGTGGACTGTAGGTTGGGATGAACAACAGCTCGTCGAAGTTGAAAATAGCAGCCAGACTTTCTGCTAACCGCAGATGGCCATAGTGGATGGGATCAAACGTACCCCCCAACAGTCCGACGCGCCGCCGCCGGGACGCCGGCGAAGCAATCGGCAAAGCAGATTCCGATGAAGAATCTGGCAGCTCAGGCTTTTGGGTGGGCCCGGTCATAAACCTCCATCAGGCGATCAGTTGAGACGTGTAGGTACTGCTGTGTAGTTGTCAGCCGCGCGTGGCCAAGGAGTTCCTGGATGGCACGCAAGTCTGCCCCGGCATCAAGCAAATGGGTGGCAAATGAATGCCGCAGGCTGTGGGGGCTAATGTGGTGCAAATCACTACACTGCCGGATGTATTTGTCGATCAGACGACCAACCGAGCGGGTGGTCAGGCGCGTTCCTTGGTAGTTGAAAAACAGGCAGTTTGGTTCACGCTTGTCCTCTGGAGCATGAGCTAAGAGCTGTCCGCGTACGCCAAGGTAAAGCTCCAATGCCTTGCGGGCGTGGTCGCCAAAGGGGACGATGCGCTCTTTGCGTCCCTTGCCACGTACTCGGACACACTGATTCTTGAAGTCAATGTCTTCGAGGTTCATCCCAACCAACTCGGACACCCGGACGCCTGTAGCATAGAGCATTTCCAAGATAGCCCGGTCACGCTTGCCGAGGACGGTATCAAGGTCGGGCATTTCCACAAACCGCATGGCTTCTTCAACCGTCAAGTGGTTGGGTAACTTGCGTTCCAACCGCGGCGAAGACACAAGTTGCGCCGGGTTGATGTCTAGAATGCCCTCCCGGCAGAGATAGCGAAAAAATGTACGCAGGGTCGCCAGTTTGCGAGCAATCGAGGTTTTTTTCTTCTTCTTTCTGTACAGGGTGGCGAGGTACTCCCGGATCGTGATGTGGTCAATGTCTTGAAGGCTAACTTGGCGTCGCGCCCCTTGTGCGTTTGGCGGGCAGAGAAAGTCGTGAAACTGCTCTAAATCCCCCATGTAGCAACGCAGAGTATGCGCAGAAGCATTGCGTTCATACATCAGATATTTTTTGAAATCTTCGATGTAGTCAGCTAGCGTCGGCGCCTCCGCCATGCGACCTTTGATCCCTCTTTCCTAGCTTTGGAATATACCTTGTTATTGTGCGCCATAGACGACACCTATGCAACGGTCGTGCCCCTGCTGGCTGGGCAAGGCATGGGTTTTTGGCTAGACAACAATGACGCTAACCAAGCTTCAGACGGAACTCGCTGCTGAGCTAGCTTCCATCCGGGCTGCCGGACGATGGCGGGAACTACGTCCGGCACAAGCTCCGCCAACGGTGACATTCATCTGCCAGGGACGGCAGTGGATCAACTTTTCCAGTAATGACTACTTAGGGCTGTCCACCCACCCACGCCTCATTGCCGCTGCCCAAGCAGCGACAGCTACCTGGGGAACAGGCGCAACAGCAAGCCGCCTGATTTGTGGCACGCTCGAACTGCACCGCGCTTTGGAAGAAGCGCTCGTTGTGTTCAAGGTCGGTGGGCATCCCGGCTACCGCGCCTTGCTGTTCAACAGCGGTTACCATGCCAATCTGTCCCTCATGACGGCGCTAACCGGTGCCCAGGACGTTATCTTTTCCGATGCTCTCAACCATGCCAGCCTGATTGACGGCTGTCGCCTGAGCCGGGCAACGACAGTTGTATATCGTCACAACGACTTGGACGACCTACGCGCCCGATTAGCCCAGTACGCCCAAGCACGGCGCAAGCTCATTGTCACGGAAGCCGTATTTTCAATGGATGGCGATGTCACTCCCCTGGCTGACGTCCTTGCCCTTGCGGAGGCGTTTGGCGCTTGGGTGGTGCTAGATGAAGCCCATGCCACGGGCGTGCTGGGGCCACAGGGGCGCGGCTTGGCGGCGCAAATTGACCACGCCGAAAGTCCGCTCATCCTGATGGGTACGTTAGGGAAAGCACTGGGCAGCTTCGGGGCGTTTGTCGTCGCACCGACCGTGGTTATCGAACTACTCATCAACCGAGCACGGCCGTTTATCTTCACCACGGCGCTGCCACCGGCGCCGGTTGCGGCTGCTTTAGAAGCCGTTCGCATGTTGATGGAAGGCTGGGCACATGTGGATGTGCTGCGCCGTAATATTGCGCAGATGGCTGCGGCACTGGGGTTTTCACCTGACTGGTCCACACCAATTTTTCCAGTGGTGCTTGGCACAGAAGCAGCAGCCCTGCACGCTATGGAATGCTTGCAGGCAGCCGGGTTTTACGTGGTGGGAATTCGTCCGCCAACGGTCCCGCCTGGTGCCTGCCGCTTGCGCTTGACCGTAACCGCTGCCCACACACCGAAGCAGATAGCTGACGTGGCGGCTGCTGTCCGGTCGGTAGCACCAAACTACAGCCTAGTCCAGGCAACTCATTCGTAACGCAGGGCCTCGGCCGGGTCGAGATAGGCCGCCTTGATAGCTGGAAAGAGACCGGCAATGAGACCGATGCCGACTGAGACCCCGAACCCAATACCGACCCACCCAAGCGAAACACTGGAGGGTAAATCCGGGATGGTCATGTTGATGAGTTGGCTGAGTCCCAAACCGGCAAGAATCCCAATACAGCCCCCTAGGCCAGTTAGCGATACGGCTTCAATCAAGAACTGAAGAATGATGTCTTGCCGCCGTGCCCCAAGCGCGCGCCGGGTGCCAATTTCTTTGGTGCGCTCGGTGACAGATACAAGCATAATGTTCAAAACGCCGATCCCGCCGACAAGCAGTGCCATGCCGGAGATTGGCACAACGACGGCTGCCAGCACTAGGGTGATCTTCCCGAAGCCTTCCTTTTCAGCCGTTGGGGTGGAAAGATAGAAGTCATCCGGTTGGTAGAAGGGTACGTTCCGCCGCTTGCGCAGAAGTTGGGTGATGTCGTCTACCATGCGGTCAAGTTGCCCTTCTTTGGCTCTGGCAACAATCATGTAGTTTTTGTCCCGTGGGTAGAGACGACGATAGGTGGCGTGGGGAATAATGGCGCAGTTGTCTTCCCAGTTTGCTCCACGAAACATGCCGCGCGCAGCGCTTTTTTCCAGCACGCCAACGACCCGAAAGATCTGACCGTTGATAGTAAACTCGTTGCCGACGGCTTCTGTTGTCCCAAAAAGCGTTTCAGCCGTGTCGTATCCGATGACAGCAACCGGCATCCCATGCCGGCTTTCGGCTTCGGTGTAGTAGCGGCCGGTTAGCATCTGCATGTTGCGTGCTTCAAGAAAGGCCGGGTCTCCACCGCGTAATACTGGATTATTGGCCTGGCGATCACGGTACTTGAGAATCGGAGCATCTGGCTCGCCTGGCCACTTGCCTAAGCAGGCTGTGGCTGCAGCGACGCTTGGCAGTGCTGCAACCGCCAAACCGTCCTCGTAGGTCAAGTCCTTCCGTTGTCGCTCTTCAAGAGTAGGGGGGCGCGGACTGCCAAAGTTGATTTTGGAAACAAAGATGGTATTCGTGCCAAAGCGCTCGACCATGGCGGCAAAGCTCTTTTCCAGGCCTGTAATGATCGAAGACACAAGGATGACGGAGGTTGTCCCAATGATGACCCCTAAAACCGTCAGCAATGACCGGAACTTATGTGCGCCAATCGTCGCAATGGCCTGCCCGAAGCTTTCCCGAACACTGTACAGCAACAAGACATTCACCTGCCTTTCCTGGGAAGCTACTCAGCACGTAAGGCCACAATCGGATCAAGGTTAGCCGCGCGATGGGCAGGGTAAATACCAAAGATCAACCCGACGCCGGTCGAAACTACTAAGGCAAGAATGATGGCCCAGACTGGCATTGAGAACGGCAACCCAAACTGCGCTGCAATCAGGAGACCAACCCACGCCGCTGCTAGACCTAGGACGCCACCAATGCCGGAAAGCAGGGAAGACTCGATCAAAAACTGCCACAGGATATCACGCCGGCGCGCGCCTAGACTTTTGCGGATACCAATTTCACGAGTGCGTTCAGTGACGGCAACCATCATTGTGTTCATGATGACGATGCCGCCCACGACCAGCGAGATTGAAACAACGCCCAACGCCACAACCGCAATGAGGCCGGTAAGGCGATGCCACAAATCTTTGATGGCGTCGGCGCCAAGAAAAGCAAAGTCATCTTTTTGGTCAGGGCGCAAATGGTGGCGCGCTCGCATAATACCGCGAACCTGGTCTTCCAAAGCTTCAAGTGCAACTCCAGGCCGAGGTTGGATCACGATGGTCAGGGATTGCCGCGGCCCAAACATCCGAAGGTGTACGGAAGGGGGAATAACGACGAAGGTATCCCGGTCCGTGCCCAGAAATGACCCAAGCTCTTTGGAGACCCCAACGATGCGAAAGAGTTCACCCTGGATACGTAACTCACATCCAACGGGGCTTGCGCCGCCAAAGAGCTTTTCGCGTACTTTGTAGCCTACAAACGCTACGTTGGCGCGGTTTACATCGTCACTTTCAACGATAAACCGCCCTTCTTCGACGTTGATATTCCCGGCCCCCATTGCCGGGATACTAGGCGAATAGCCAATAACCGAAACATCTGTAAGCTCGTTGCCGCCGTAGCGCAAGTAGGGAATGGAAGCCTCGAGCCGAATGCCCATTTCCCGCGCCAAACTGGCACGAGCGCGCAAGTCGTAGTAATCCTCCAAGGTGATGCTCTTGTTTTTCTGGACTTGTAGCCACTCATCAAGACTGGTGACGATGCCGTAGCGGTCGAGAACGATGGTGTTAGCACCAAATTCTTCCTCCATGGTTTTCCCGACATACACATTGAGACCCTCGATGACCGCAGCAACGGCGACGACCGTCATAACGCCAAAGATGATGCCTAGCAAGGTGAGAAAACTGCGCAGTTTGTGCGCGCGTAGCGCATCAACGGCTAGTCGGATGGCCTCACGAAAGGGCATCCCGCTGTGGGACATAGGCAGCCTCCGCTGGGTCTAGAAGATCGCTAGACAAAACGCCGGAAAGGCAGGCAAGGTTTCATGTATTCCGGCTTCAACTCCCTAGGCTTGACGAAGTCTTGCCAAGCGCGCTGATTCGGCGTACAACCGTTGCTCAAATGATCCACTCTTCCCGCCTATGACTAAGCGCTTGACCTTAGCTAGCCAGTATCTGGTCCAGCAGATATTGGCAGTGGGATTGGCAGGGATTGTGGCGAGCCTGCTTGCAGCTTGTCACACGCCCCCACCCCCGCCAACCCCAGAGCTTTTCGAGCTCATCGAGCGCTTTCTACCGCATTTTGACGGCTCACGAGAACGTGTTGGTCAACCGCCGCTGACTCGGCAGGATGCCGAACAATTGCTGGCAGGGGCAACGGTTGAGCGGCGCTGGCAGCAGCAGGAGGGACAAGAAGCCTTTACGGCCGTCCAGCCAGTGCGCTTTGGCAAGGGGCTGGCTCAGTGCCGGGTGACGGTCACAGCACTTCCCGGCCAGGCAACTATCCACAGTGTAATTTTCCAGTTGTTCGGCTTGACCGACCCAGCACTGGCTGCCGATGAACACCATATTATTGATGCCTTCGTACAGCGGTATGGCGATGCGGCAGAAGTAGATGCTCCAGATACTGATCTGGTATGGACCTTACCGCAAGGTGGGCTGGTGTTGCTTGCAGCTGAAGCCGATGACCCAAGCATCACCTTTGCTTTACATCCGCTCTCGGAGGTTCCTGCCGACGAAAGGCTGGGTCACGGCAGCGAATTGCGCGACCATGACTAAAGCGTGCTGGAAAAGCCAAGCGGGTGGTTTAGAAACCACCCGCTTGCAGAATGAGCCGTGCAGGACTCGAACCTGCGACCCACTGGTTAAAAGCCAGTTGCTCTACCGACTGAGCTAACGGCCCGTGGTACTTTCAACACAAGAGTGCAAAAGTAGGTGAAACCTACCAGACTGTCAACGTGTGTTTGCCTGGCTGGATTGCCCCAGTTCCGGCTGTTTCGCATAATCCCAAAACGCATCACTCCTGGCTAACTGAACTTACGGTAAGTGTAAGCAAGCGCCGATGAATTTTGACCTCAAGAAAACCGTCAACTTGCCTTCCAAAGACCTGCCCATGAAGGGCAACTTGGCCCAAACCGAGCCGCAACGCCTCCAGCGTTGGCTGGCTGCGGATGTGTATGGCGCCCTGCGTAAGGCGCGCGCCTGCCGCCCTAAGTTCCGTTTGCACGACGGCCCGCCCTACGCCAACGGACGGATTCACATGGGGACGGCTTTCAACAAGATTCTCAAGGACTTCATTGTGAAGTCACGCAGCATGCTGGGCTTTGATGTGGCATACATCCCTGGCTACGACTGCCATGGCCTGCCCATAGAAACCAAGGTCATCAAAGAACTCGAGGGTAAGTTGGCGGGTGAGCAGGTTACTCTAACACCCCTTCTCATTCGTCGGGAAGCGCGAGCCTTTGCTGAACGCCACATCGCGCAGATGAACCGCGACTTTCAACGTCTGGGTGTCCTTGGTGATTGGGAGCATGCCTACCGCACGATGAGTTATGACTACGAGGCGGACATTCTGCGTACGCTGGCAAATTTCGTGCGGCAGGGCAGTGTCTATCGTGGGTTGCGCCCGGTGCACTGGTCAATTGGCGCGCAGTCGGCACTGGCCGAAGCCGAACTGGAATACCAGGAAGTAGTCGATCCATCCGTGTACGTTGCCTTTCCGCTAGTGACGGACCCGGCAACCCTGTCGCCCACACTAGCTGGTCGCCAGGTTGCCATCGTGATCTGGACAACTACACCGTGGACGTTACCGGCTAACCTGGGCATCAGCTTTGGACCGGATTTTGACTATGTCGCCGTGGCTGTGCCGCCGGCAAATGGAAGTGGGGACGGCAAAACGTACATTGTTGCCGAAAAGCTTCTACCGTCCCTGGCGCAAAAGTTTGGCTGGTTGACGTGGCAAACGCTGGCTACTTTCAAAGGAACAGCGCTGGATGGGAAGGTCGCGCGCCATCCCTGGCTAGATCGTGAGTCCAAGCTCATGGTCGGTGAACACGTCACGCTAGAGGCTGGTACTGGTGCCGTTCACACCGCACCAGGACACGGGATGGAAGACTTTCTCATTGGTAAACGGTACGGACTTGAACCGTACTGTCCGGTTGACCCACGTGGAATATACACAGACGACGTAGCCTACTTTGCCGGCCAGCAGGTGTTTGCTGCAAACCCGGCCATTATTGAACTCCTGCGCGCGCGTGACGCACTCGTCTTTGCCGAGGACTATCCCCATAGTTACCCACACTGCTGGCGTACGAAAACCCCTACCATTTTTCGTGCTACACCTCAGTGGTTTATCTCGATGGACGCTGCCAACTTGCGCCAGCGCGCTATTGCCGAAATTGAACGGGTCAGGTGGTTGCCGGCCTGGGGCCAAGAGCGGATGCGCAACATGTTCGTCAGCCGAGGCGACTGGTGCATTTCTCGGCAGCGCGCCTGGGGCGTTCCCATCGCCGCTTTACGCTGTACGGCTTGTGGAACAGTTCACGCCAGCGCTGAGTTTATGGAGCAGGTCGCAGAAGTCTTTGCCCGCGAAGGCGCGGATGCCTGGTATATCCGGCCGGTGACCGATTTCATTCCGCCTGAATTTGCCTGCGAAAGTTGCGGATCAAAGGCCTTTGAGAAGGAAATGGATATTCTGGATGTATGGCTTGATTCGGGCGTGAGTTGGCAAGTCATGGAGCGCGCCGGCCTGGCAACCCCTGATGAACCGGCCTCTGACGTGTATATCGAGGGTTCTGACCAGTATCGCGGTTGGTTTAACTCTTCGCTTGTGGTTAGCCTCGGCTTGCGCAATCACGCGCCATACCGAATGGTCATTACCCACGGCTATGTCTTGGACAAAGACCGCGAAAAGATGTCAAAAAGCCTGGGAAATGTCATCGAACCGCAGGCCTTGATTGAAAAGGGTGGTGCGGACCTGCTGCGCCTCTGGACGGCAAGTGTGGATTACACTGACGACGTGCCAATTTCCGAAGAAATTCTGGCGCGTATTGGAGACGCTTACCGCAAGCTACGTAATACGCTGTGTTATCTCATCAACAACCTCTTCGACTTTGACCCAACACACGATGCCGTCCCGTTCGAGGAGTTGTTTGAAATTGACCGCTGGGCATTGATGGAGACCAACGAGCTTATCCGGCGGGTGCGAACGGCCTACGAGCAGTATGCTTTTCAGACGGTTTACACGGCGCTGCTGAATTTCAGCACGGTGCAGCTTTCAAGCCTTTACTTTGATGTTCTCAAGGATCGGCTCTATACCTATGCGCCGAAATCGTACGAACGACGGGCTGCCCAGACGGCACTGTATGAGATTGCTAGTGCATTGATTCGCCTGTTGGCGCCTATCTTGGCGTTTACGGCGGACGAGGCGTGGGAGAAGCTGACCCACCAGCCGGCCGGTTCAGTGCACTTGGCTGAGTTTCCGGTCTATGAACCGGCTCGAACTGATGCAGCCCTCCAGGCGCGCTGGCAGACCCTGCTGGAAGTACGTTCGGTAGTGCTCAAGGAGCTCGAAAAGCAACGCGCTGCCGGACAGATTGGCTCATCACTTGAAGCCCAAGTGAACCTGCGAGCTGGTGGGCAGCTCTACGCGACACTGGCCGACTATGGTGCCGAGGCGCTCTCATTCTTGTTTATTGTCTCGCAAGTGACGCTGGAACAGGCTGAAACGAGTGATTTGAGTGTGCATGTGGCGCGCGCTCAAGGTCGCAAGTGCGAGCGGTGCTGGCATTATGAGACCAGTGTTGGTGAGGACCCCACCTTTCCTACCATTTGCCGTCGGTGCGCCCGCAATGTACGGGCCGGCTGGTATCCGACGGCATAAAGGGTCTGCTGGCCCGTGCCGCAGCCGGGCCAGCAAAGGCGTAAAGGCCATTATGACGACCGGATACCGCCTTCGGTTAGAGCCCGGGGATCGAGCAGGCGGTCTAGCTCTTCGGCAGAAAGATTGGTCATCTCTAGGGCAACTTCCTTGACTGGACGATCTTCGGCATAGGCGCGTTTGGCAATTTGAGCGCCGAGTTCGTAGCCGATCACAGGGTTGAGCGCCGTGACCAGAATCGGATTACGGCCAACCTGTGCGCTGAGGCGGTCTTCGTTGACGGTAAAGTTGGCAATGGCTTTGTCGGCCAGCAACCGTGTGGCGTTTGCCAGCAGGGTAAGGCTTTGCAGGATGTTGTAGGCAATAACCGGCAGCATGACGTTGAGCTGGAAGTTGCCGGATTGCCCGGCAATGGTAATGGTTGTGTCATTGCCAATGACTTGGGCGCACACCATGGCCATAGCCTCTGGGATAACCGGGTTTACCTTCCCAGGCATAATACTCGAGCCGGGCTGAAGGTCCTGGAGGCGAATTTCAGCCAGACCTGCTTGGGGACCACTATTCATCCAGCGCAGATCATTAGCAATTTTCATCAAGCTCACGGCTACGGTTTTGACCTGACCGCTGAGTTCAACAATTGCATCCTGGGAGCTCAGGGATTCAAAGAAGCTGTCATTGGGTCGGAAGGGTAAGCCGGTCCGTTCCGCCAGACGGGTGGCAAAGCGAGAGGCAAATTCAGGATGAGCGTTGATGCCGGTACCAACGGCTGTCCCACCCTGTGCCAACTTGGCAAGGCGTGGAAAAGTGCTTTCAATCCGCTCGATGCCGTGGGCGATTTGCCAAGCCCAGCCGGTGAGTTCCTGGGCAAGGGTAATTGGCATGGCGTCCATCAGATGGGTACGTCCGGTTTTGACCACGTGGGCAACGCTGGCGGCCTTGCTTTGGATGGTGCTGTGCAGATGACGCAGGGCCGGCAGCAGATCGCGTGTGCTTGCCAGGTAGGCGCTGACGTGAATGGCCGTTGGAATAACATCGTTACTGCTTTGCCCCATGTTGACGTGATCGTTGGGGTGGACGTGCCTGCCAAGTCGTTCACTGGCCAGCGAAGCAATCACCTCATTGGCGTTCATGTTGGTGCTTGTTCCTGAGCCAGTCTGAAAGATGTCAAGGGGAAAGTGCGCATCGTGTTGTCCGGCAGCGACTTCTAGGGCAGCCTCGGCGATGGCTTCTGCCATGTCGGGTGCAAGCAGGCCCAACTCCCGGTTGACAGTTGCAGCCGCCCATTTCACAAGGGCGAGGGCTTCAATAAAACGCCGCGGGAAACGAAGCCCGCTGATGGGAAAGTTCTCCACAGCCCGCTGGGTTTGGGCGCCGTACCGGGCGGTCGCCGGGACACGCACTTCTCCCATACTGTCGCGTTCGATACGGTACTGCTCCTCGGTCACAGAAAGACTCCTTGCAAAGAAAGTTAGCTAACGTACAGAATGAAGTATGTGCCCTAACGGCGTCCCTTGCAATGTGCGTGGCACACTATAGGTGGGAAAACAAGGCTGCAATTTGAAAGTGAGGCTGAGAAGTCAGAAAGCCTACCGAATTCGGTAGGCTGGTAAAGGCAGTAGCGGCGTCCGGGATCGAACCGGAGACCTACGGGTTATGAATCCGTCGCTCTAACCAGCTGAGCTACGCCGCCGCAAGTTTGTTGTTGGGTTGTGGCGCAGCAACAAGATGCCCACGCCACATAGTTCAAGAAGAATTCTGGTTGAAGCAACGGCAAATTGCAAGTCCAAGCTGATTGGGTGACTTGACAGCGTATGTTGTTGGTTCCTAGCCTGTTCAAAACAGCAAGCCGTTGCCACCGTCTGTAAGCAAAAGTCTGTGCCAGAGAGTACAAAAAGCACACTGGTAGCTAGGTTGAAAGTTGCCAATCTTGAGAGCAGGAGCTTTGAGGCGCCTGAAGCGTTGCTCCGTTGCGTACTATGCCCGAACGAATCCTGATTGCATCAGATGACAGTCTCCTTGGGGCCATGGTTGGGGCCTTGCTGAGCAGCAACGGCTATGAAGTGGACTTAGTAGACACAGGAGAAGCCGGGCAAGAACGCTTGAGTACGCATCTTTTCCAAGCGCTTGTGATGGATGTCGCCCTACGCCAGCCAGGGTGTTTAGAGGTGGCGCGGTGGGTGCGGGGGCAAGCCGAGCTCCGTAACTTGCCTATCCTGCTGCTCAGTCCAGCAGCAACCCGTGATGATGACGTGCCTTCGGCACTGCATGCCGGCGTTGATGATGTACTGGCGGTGCCTTTCCGCCACCAGGAGCTTGTTCTCAAGCTACGCCGCATGCTGGAACGGCAACGATGGGCCACGGAACGCCAACGCCTGGTGGCCAATCTGGCGGCTGTGGCTGATGGTATTGAACGTTGTATCCACCCCACCATCGAACAACCTATGCCTGACTTTTCAAGCGCTACGGAGTTCCCCGAGCAAGCTGATTGGCGCGAGTTGATGAGCTCGCTCAATGCAGCTATCCAGACATTGCAAGCTGCATCGAGCGGTGAAGAAACCCAGGTTTTAGGGCGTGCGCTAGAGCAACTTTCAGCAGCGCTAAGACGAGCCGGGCGCTATGTCCAAGTACGTACCCAAGCCCAGCTCCTGCAGGAAGCCAATGAGAGGCTGCGCGAACTGGAACGTTTGCGGACGGAGTTTGTCAACACGCTCGTCCACGATATTCGGTCGCCGTTGGGAACGATTATCTCGACTATGGAGCTCATTGAACAACACCTAGAGGAGACGCCGCGCCCCCGGAAGTCTGACATTCTGCCTTTGGTGACCGGTGCACGCGACATCGCCAAGAAGCTCATCACGCTGGTATCGGAGTTGCTCGACTTCTCGAAACTTGAGGCTGGCAAGATGACGCTGGCACTAGAACGCCTCGAGGTTGCGAAAATCATCGAGGCAGTGGGTGAGGAATTCGAGCCGGTGATGCGCCGTAAGTCCATCAAGTTCAGCTATGGCTGTGAAGAGCATTTGCCAGCGATCATTGGCGATGCCGGCAAACTGCACCGGGCGCTGTCAAACCTGATGTCGAATGCAGTCAAGTTTACTCCAGAAGGGGGACAAGTCTGGCTCGAAGCGCGATTGGTAGAGGGAAGTCAGGTTGATGCCGGTGTACCCTATGTGGCCTTTAGCGTTGTGGATTCTGGGGAAGGTATTCCTGCTGAGGACTTGCCTTACATCTTTGATGCCTACTACCAAGCGGCAGGACGCAAAAGGGACCTTGGGACCGGCCTGGGACTGGCCATAGTCAAACGGATTGCAGCAGCCCACGGCGGCAATGTGTCCGTCCGCAGTCAGGTTGGGGTTGGAACGGCATTTTCTATTGTGCTTCCCCTGGCACCGCCGAGTGCTACCCAAACTCCTGCACCACCGCCAAGCCCGGCGGCAACCTCCGATCAGTCAGATCAGCCAGATCAGGTCGTCGATATTTCTGATATCCTGTCCACACCGGCTGAAAATACCCTGCCTCTGTCGTCTCCACAAAACTCGCCTGTTCAGACGTAGATGGTGTATCTGCACCAAGTACCACACCAAGCTGATGTAGAAAGCAAATTATGGCTCTGTTTGAGACGGTCGGCTTGGTGGTCAAGCCGCATTTGAAAAACATCACGCCGTACTTAGCCAACCTAACCGAGTGGCTTCGGGAGCGGGGCTGTCACGTAATTGGCGAGGTGTCTGCCGCCCACTTGCTTCCGCCCGAGGTAACGGCTGTCCCTTCGGAAGTGTTGGCAGCGCAGGCCGAGCTGGTCCTCGTCATCGGTGGGGACGGGACGATGATTTACACCGCGCGCTTGCTGGGGGCGCGGGATGTCCCGGTGATGGGAATCAACTATGGCTACCTTGGCTACTTGACTGAGTACACTCCAGAGGCAGCTTATGAGTCGCTAGAGCGCGTCTTTGCCGGCAAATTTCGGGTCGAACTGCGGATGAAGCTCGAAGCGACTGTCGAGCGACTGGGAAAACCCCGCCTCACGGCGCAAGCTGTCAATGATTGTGTCATCACAAAAAGCATGCTGGCACGCTTGATCCCGATTGAGTGCCGGATTGGAGGCCAGCTTGTCTCGATTTTCCATGCGGATGGCCTCATCATTGCCACCCCAACCGGTTCAACGGCTTATTCTCTGTCAGCCGGCGGGCCGATTGTTCATCCTGCCATACAAGCTATTGTCCTAACGCCGATCTGTCCGCATACCCTGAGCAATCGCCCTCTGGTGATGCCGGATACAAGCGAAATCGAGCTTCGTTTGACAACGGAGCGCGGCCCTGTCAACGTCGAAGATGTGTTCCTGACCTTCGATGGACAAACCGGTTGCGCCGTCGAACCCGAAGACCGTGTGATAATTCGCAAGAGCAGCTCCGTGCTGAAGCTCATTGAGCCGGAAGGCAAGGACTACTTCAAGCTCCTGCGTGATAAGCTCAAATGGGGCAATGGGTAATCGCCGATTCTCAAGAGATGACTTGATTTTTGCCGGCGCTCGTGAAAACTAACCGACGGCAGATGAACCAGGTTCACCTTACATTGTTGGCGTCCCATCGGTTGTGCGAGCAATGGGGCGTTGTGTACTGCGACAATGTCGCCCCCCGATTGGTCTCCCCGTTCCTCTTCGGCCACTGACCCGGCACTAGACCTGTGTCCGGTTTGTCACGGAACCGGCTTTGAGTATGACCCGATCGGACGGCGCTCGCGTCGCTGTGTTCGATGTCGGGGTGGGGTGGAGAGTCTCCTAGAGCGGGCGCGTATTCCAGCGCGTTATCGCGACAGCAGTTTTGACAACTTCCGTGTCAATCCTGACGACGAACGCCAGAAGTCACTCGTCACGGCTGTTCTGACCTGCCGGCGCTATGTCAAGGACTACCCGATTGAACGTGGGCTTGGGTTGCTCTTTCTCGGCCCATGTGGCGTCGGTAAAACCCATCTGGCTGTGGCAACAGCCAATGCGCTCATGCGGCTCAAACGTGTGCCGTGCCTGTTTTACGATTTTCGCGACTTGCTCAAGGCGATTCAGGAGACCTACAACCCTCAAACCCAGACCACAGAGTTTGCTGTATTGCGTCCGGTGTACGAGATTGATGTGCTGATTCTCGATGAACTAGGCGCTGGTAAACCTACCGAGTGGGTTCGCGACACAATTACGCACATTCTCAACACGCGCTACAACGAACAGAAAACGACGATCATTACTTCAAACTACCTCGATCAACCCACCGACCGCTATGAAGAAACCCTTGAGGAGCGGATTGGCATCCGGCTGCGTTCCCGCCTCTACGAAATGTGCAAAACCATTCAGATGTTTGGGGAAGATTACCGCCAGACCTACCTCAACAAGCGCCTGTTGATGCAGTCATAGCCTGCAGAGCACACGCATGACACGCAATCTGTTTCAGCCGTTGAGAAACCACTTCCGAAGGTCATCCCGATCTTGGATTTGCGGAAGGTTGGAGGGCAAACTGCGTAACACTGCCCGTCCGTAGCTTTTGGTTCGTATCCGTGGGTCGAGCAGGCAGAGAATGCCCCGGTCAGTACGGCTGCGGATCAGGCGTCCAAAGCCCTGTTTCAACCCTAAGATGGCCTGAGGAAGGCTGTAGGCGTGGAAGGCGTTGCCGCCACTTTCCTTGCCTTGGTTCTCGATGTGGTGACACCGAGCCGCCACCAGCGGATCAGAAGGAACGGGGAAGGGCAGGCGATCCACAATGACGCAGGAAAGCACCGGCCCGACCACGTCCACACCCTGCCAAAAGCTGGCAGCGCCAAAAAGAACTGCACCCGGGGTGGCCTGAAACTGCTCGAGAAGGCTTGATCGAGGTTGATCGCCCTGTAGCAGGCAGGGAAACCTCACCCTTTCTCTGACCCGGCTGTAAAGCTGGCGCATGTGCCGTAGGCTTGTGCACAGAACAAACGCGCGTCCTTGGGTGATGTCGAGCAGCGCGATGATTTCATTTGCGGCGGCTTCGGTAAAGTCAGGATGATCTGGTTCAGGTATGTTGGGCGGCAGGTAGAGCCGGGCTTGCTGTCCGTAGTCAAACGGCGAGTCAATGAGCAGTTCGTCGCTTTCATCCAGTCCAAGCCGTGACCGGATAAACGCAAAAGAGCCGTCAGCCGTCAGCGTCGCTGACGTTAGAATGACGCTTTCAACCCGGTGAAATAGTTGTTCGCGCAGCAGGGCTGCAATATCAATCGGTGTCGCTTGTAGAGAAAGCTGCTGGGATGAAGATCGTTCCCACCAGTACACATAACCGGTCTCTTGGTTGTGAGCGCCTTGGACAATGCGGATGAGTTGGTCGCGCATGTGACGCACACGCGGCTCCAGGCGCAGCAGGGCCGGGTCAATATTGTGTCCGAATTTATCAACTTTCTGGCAAGCTGCCTGCGTAATTGCTCCTGAAAGTTGATCAAGCGCTGCTACCAGCCCCGTGTAGCCGGAAGATTCATCTACGGCTAAGTCTGTTGGTGACAGGATTCCACGTGTCTCATTCCCATTCCCTGCTCTTTGCGTGGAGCGGCAGGCTTTTTGGGCAAAATTCCAAAAATGTGCAGCGTGCTGACGCACGTTTTGGCAGGCCTCACGCACTGCCTGTGCCAACTCAAGGTCGGGGATAAAGGTCTGCGCAACGTCGCGCAGCAGCTCGGTAAACTGCTCGTGGCTGACCTGAAGGCTGAAGTAGCTCGCAGCCGTGTCTTCAATTTCGTGGGCTTCATCAAAAATGACCCGGGTATAGTCCGGCAGAAAGGCCCCGTAATCGCTATGCCGTGCAGCCAGATCGGCAAAAAACAGGTGATGGTTGACGATGATAATGTTGGCTTCGCGAGCACGTTGGCGGGCACGGGTGATGAAACATTCGTGATATTGGGGACAGTCTTGCCCCAGGCAGCGTTCCTTCCGCGCGTCAAGGTCGGCCCAAATCGGCAGATGTTCTGGTAGCTCAGATAACTCGGCGCGATCGCCCGTCTGTGTAATCTGTGACCACTGACGAATGATCTCGAACTGGCGTACCTCATCAAGTCCAGGCAGGTGACCCTGTTCCTCGAAACGTGCAAGCCGATGCAAGCACAGGTAGTTGTTCCGCCCTTTGAGCAGCACAACATGCAATTGCTGCCCCAGTGCGAGTTCCAGACGGGGAATGTCTTGCTTTAGGATTTGCTCCTGAAGATTTTTCGTCGCTGTCGAGATGATGACAACTTCACCACACAGAGCGGCTGGAACAAGATAAGCCAACGTTTTGCCGGTACCGGTGCCAGCTTCAACGCACAAGTGTCCGCCGCGACAGAGCGCATCCAGGACAGCACGCGCCATCTCTAGCTGACCAGAACGAAACTCAAAGTTGGGATGGGTTTGCGCCAGCCACCCATCTGGCCCCAGCATTTTCTCCAGCAGAGTTAGCTTGCCGGCCAGATCAAACTGGGCAGTGCTGTCAGAGGAGCTTTCATCAAACGGCATGGGGGCCTATGCTCCAAGAAAATGTTAGGTGGAAAAAGGCAACATTGCCGGGCGATTGAGGAGTGTAGCCAGCTTGAGCTACTACATCTTGAAGTATACTATCAAGCATGTCGAAAAATCCACAATATGTTGTGGAGGACGGCGTGTCGGCTTCCCTGTCATTGACCACAGCCCTGATAGAAATTCCGGCCTATTTGCGCGGAATTGGTATGGCAACGGCTGAAAAACTGGCAGCCGAGCTAGCAAATGCCATAGGCAAAGTGTCACTGGCCGACGTCACAGTAGAAGACCTGCTACTTTACTTGCCATTCCGCTACGAGGACCGTTCGCGCTTGCCGCAAATCTACGACCTTGTGCCTGGACAATCCGCATCGGTACTTGTTGAAGTCGGCGTAACAGCAAGTTACCCGATTCGGACCAAGCATGGTAAGCACCTCACCCTGTTTGAGTTTATCGGGTGGGACAAAACTGGACGAATTCGCGCCTACTGGTGGAATCAACCGTATCTGCAGCAGGTTTTCCGACCAGGCCGGCGGGTGGTGCTCTACGGTGAATGGGAATTCTCAAGCCGGGCGCGGTGCTACCAGGTGGAAAACCCTGATTACGAATTGCTCAACGACGAAGCCGATGGAGATGTGCCGGAGACAATTCATGTCGGCCGGTGTGTGCCTATCTACCGAAAACTGGGGACGTTTCGCACGCGCGCGCTTCGGACCCTTATCTTTCGTTTACTCAATGCTTTGCCTGAGGTGCCAGACGACGGTTTGCCGGCCGAGTTGCTGCAAGGTGGCTACGGACTTCCGCCTTTACCAACAAAGTTGACAGCGCTGCGGGAAGTGCATTTCCCTGAAGCCACCGAACATTTGGAATCTATTCAAGCACGTCGTTCACCTGCACACGCACGGCTGGCTATCGAAGAATTTTTTCTCCTGACCATGGCGTTGGCCAATCGTCGTCGTCAACGCGAGCAGGCCGGCGAAAAGGCTCTGATGCGTGTAACTGATGCCATCCGGGAACGCGCACGGCAAACATTGCCCTTTCGTTTGACAAGCGCTCAAAAGCGCGTCATTCGAGAAATTGTCAGTGATTTGACCGGGACACGCCCGATGTCGCGGTTGCTACAGGGTGATGTAGGTTCGGGTAAGACCATTGTCGCCTTGCAGGCAATGATCATTGCCGTCGAAAACGGCTGGCAAGTGGCGCTTATGGCGCCGACCGAAATTCTCGTCGAACAACACTGGCGCTCGATAACGCAGTGGCTGAAAGGGACGCCCTATCGGATTGCTGCACTGACCGGACGCCTTCGGCCGAGCGAGAAAAAAGCCATCCGACAAGCTTTAGCCAACCACGAAATAGACATCGTCATTGGCACACAGGCGCTGATTCAGGAAGATACAGTGTTTGCGCGCCTAGGATTAGCCATTATTGATGAACAGCACCGCTTTGGCGTGCTTCAGCGCGAAAAGTTACTGGCACGGGGAGTCTCGCCGGATGTGTTGGTGATGACGGCTACTCCAATTCCGCGCAGCTTAGCCATGGCGCTCTACGGCGACCTTGATGTGTCCGTTATTGACGAACTTCCACCTGGACGAAAACCGGTGGTCACGGCCGTGCGCACCAATGAGCGACGCGAACGGGTGTATGATTTCATCCGCCAAGAATGCGCTGCCGGACGACAGGCCTACATCGTCTACCCGCTAGTCGAAGAGTCAGAAAAACTTGATGTTGCTGCTGCTACTGCAGCCGCCGAGCGACTTCAGCAAGAGGTCTTTCCAACGCTGGTTGTCGGTTTGCTTCACGGGCGGATGAAGTCCGAAGAAAAGGACGCCGTAATGCAGAAATTCGTTGCTGGCGAAATCCATGTCCTTGTCACGACAACAGTTGTTGAAGTGGGTATTGATGTGCCAAATGCCTCTGTCATGGTCATTGAGCACCCGGAGCGGTTCGGCCTAGCGCAACTTCATCAACTCCGGGGACGGGTTGGGCGCGGCGCTGCTAAGTCATACTGCGTTTTGATGGCGCCTGATGATCTATCGCCGGAAGCATTGGAGCGGCTGAAATTTTTTGCCCAAACGCCGGATGGGTTTGCCATTGCTGAAAAAGACCTTGCATGGCGTGGACCCGGCGAAATGCTGGGTTTGCGTCAATCGGGCTTGCCGGTGTTTCGGGTAGGTGATCTTGTTCGTCATGCGGATTGGTTAACCGTTGCCCGTGAGACTGCCTGGCGGGTGTGGCGTGAGCGTTCTTATGCGCCGCAGATACAGCGCTGGCTAGCCCATGCACAGCGTATGTTTCCTATGACAGCCGGCGGTATCCACTAGCGCTATTGCTGCACTTTTGACGCAACCTGCCAACACGTAACAAAGAAAGGGTGTAGCCTTGCTTATCCTACACAAGCTTCATGCACTGGGAAATGACTTTCTCGTTTTTGCACTTGGTCAGCCGAGGGCGGATGCTTTTCTAAAACGGCCGGAATTTTTCGCCCAGAAGCTGTGTCACCGACGCCGAGGTATTGGCGCCGACGGAGTCATAGGACTTGAAGCCCTCAATTCCGATAACGCGGACTATCGTATGATGCTTTGGAATGCCGATGGATCACGGGCTGAAATATCCGGCAATGGACTGCATTGCGTGGCTGCATGCATCCGGCGCGTTATAGGTTGGGACAAACAAATGCTGCGTGTTATGACAGATGCCGGCATGCGCGTCATTTGTTTCCTCTCCACTAGTGGACCGGAGACCCGCTGCGCCATTCAGATGGGGACACCAGTGTTTGCCCCGGAGCTTATTCCTTTCCAAACTCAACCTGCGCTTCGCCCCCCCTTGGTGGATGTCGTTTTGGAGGTGGACAAAAAAGCTGTAACGGCCACGGTTCTGTCCATGGGAAATCCACACTGCACGTTGTTGGTGCCTGATGTAAAGGCTGCGCCAGTTGACGTGCTCGGTCCACAGCTTGAACGTCATCCGGCCTTTCCGAAGCGTACAAATGTTGAGTTTGTCCAGGTGCTTGACCGGCACACGCTGGCAGCCCGTTTCTGGGAACGCGGCGTTGGGGAAACAGCCGCTTCGGGAACTGGGGCGTGTGCCGCAGCCGTTGCAGCCATGCTGAAGCATTTGGTTGAGCGGCAGGTGACAATCATAACGGAGCAGGGAAGCCTTGAGGTTGTCTGGGATGCATCGAGCGGTGAAGTTACCCTGATCGGAAGTGCCCACTACGTTGGGCAAGTTGGCTGGGCGTTACCCGACCTCGATGAAGTCCATGGCACAGAAATGAATCTGGCAGGCTGAGGAGGTAGTTCGGTACACTGGAAGCAAGAGTATGAAAGCACACGTTTGAGGCGATGACGTTCAACGTTGCGATTGTCGGTGCAGGTCCGGCTGGCTCGATGCTGGCATATTGCCTGGCGCATGCAGGTGTGCGGGTGCGGCTGTATGACGCTCATGGTGGCCCGTGGGAGAAACCTTGCGGTGGCGGCCTAACGGCGAAAGCACTGCGCCGGTTCAGCTTTCTGTCCGAGCAAGTAGAGCGTTTCCCACGTCAGACCATCCACGAGATTGAGCTGATTTCTGCCAGTGGGCGAAGTGTAACCTTTCCCTTGGGTGAAGCACCTTTTCAGATTTTTTCACGCCAAAATTTGAACGGCCTTTTACTGGCGCGGGCAACTGAGGCTGGGGCGGATTTTCTTCCGCTGCGCGTAACGAACCTGCGTCGTGAAGTACGTACTTGGCAAGTTGAGGCTGGTCGCGACCGCTGGAAGGCGGATTTCGTTGTCGGAGCAGATGGTTGTACAAGCTTCGTACGGCGCGTGCTCGGAAGACGTTTGCCTAATGCTGACCAGGCAATGTGCTGTGGGTATTACGTGCCGGCAACTGGCGTTCCGCGTGCAGTGGTTGCTTTTCCACGCCATTTTACCGGCTACGTATGGGCTTTTCCGCGCCCTGACCACATTTCCTACGGTATCATCAATCAGTGCGGCGAGTATCCGCTGCCAAAGCTCTGGGAAGAACTCGATGCGTTTGTCCGCTGGCATCGGCAGGGTGAGTTGCCGCGAGAACGGATCAGGTACGCAGCGCGGGTGCCAATGTTACGGCGCGCGTCATGGAAGGCGAATCGAGTGGTCGGCGATGGCTGGGCGTTAGTAGGGGATGCCGCTGGCTTTGTAGACCCGATTACGGGCGAAGGGATTTTTTATGCACTGTATTCGGCTGAGTTGCTCGGACAAGCCCTGATTGCCGGAGCGCCGATGAGTTATGAACAGCGCTGGCGGAAGGCGTTTGAGGCTGAATTGACAGAGGCTTCACGTCGTCTGCCGAAGTTTTACCGTGGCTCAATGCTGGGTGCTTCGGTCATTGACCGGGTGCTTCAGCTTTCGACGCTGCACGGCGGCGTTGTCAGCATCATGCAGCAGGCGCTAGCCGGCGATGTGGACTATGTGACCCTGAAAGGGCGTGTGTTGCGCAGTTTTGTAGCGCCTTCGGCTTGGCGCGCACCGAAGCTGATCATGCACACGGTAGATTATCCACGGGCAGCATGAAATACCTTTCCGGTACAAATTGCCCTCAACGCCCATTGCAGCCGTTGCCGGGGCTTGCCCTGTCCGGCATCTTTCCGTGGCAGTCAGGTCGCTGCTTCCAAAAGCTAGCGCTGTTGGATGCGGAAAAACAGCAACAAGGAGCTATCTCAAGGGCTAAAAGCAAGCCAGATTGGGTAAGGAACAGGCAAGGATGCAAACTCGCTTTTTGAGATAGGGAATGTTGGGAATTTGTGGAAACGTGATGTACACGCCACGCTAGAGGTCATTGCTCAATGGAGTATCCGCGGCCGTGGGCTGAGAATGTGCAAAAAACCAGTGGCTGCACAAATCCAGCGGACAGACGTAAGTCGGCGTGAGTACGTCCAAAATGACGAGACCCTGCTGGGTGAAGCCCAGCAGGGTCATGTACGGCGTGTAGGACGCCTGCAATCTAGAAAGTGGCTCCTCAGGTAGGACTCGAACCTACAACCCTTCGGTTAACAGCCGAATGCTCTGCCATTGAGCTACTGAGGAATAGGAAGCAACCTTTGTAATGGCTTTATCACGGCTTGTCAATGCTTTTTTATGCCTCGCCAAAGAGAGAGGTCGGTGCAGTTTTGCCACGGAGACGCTGTGCTATCCCAAAGTGGGCATAAGCAGCACTCGTCGCGACCCGTCCACGGGACGTCCGCTTGAGAAAACCGATCTGGATCAGGTACGGCTCGTAAACTTCCTCAATGGCGTCTTTTTCTTCATTGATAGCGGCTGAAAGCGTCCCTAGCCCAACTGGGCCTCCTTCAAACTTTTCGATGATGGTCAACAAGAGCTTGCGGTCAACGTCATCGAGTCCAAACCGGTCCACTTCCAAGCGGTCAAGTGCTTCTGCCGCGACATCTGCCGTAATACGTCCGTCGTAAATCACTTCGGCGATATCCCGGACGCGGCGCAACAGGCGGTTGGCAATCCGTGGTGTACCACGTGCCCGACGGGCAATTTCGGCTGCTCCGGCTTCATCAATAGGCGTTCCTAAAATCCGAGCTGAACGCAACACAATCTGCTGGAGCTGCTCTGGTGTATAGAAGTCGAGGTGAAAATTGATGCCAAAACGTCCTCGCAGCGGGGACGTAAGCAAGCCGGCGCGTGTGGTCGCGCCGATGAGAGTGAAGCGCGGTAAGTCGAGCTTGATCGAACGCGCAGACGGCCCTTGTCCAATAACGATGTCAAGCTGGAAATCCTCCATGGCCGGGTAGAGAATTTCCTCAATAGCCGGCGATAGGCGATGGATTTCATCAATAAACAGAATGTCCCCTTCCTGAAGGTTCGTAAGCAGGGCAGCTAGATCGCCTGACTTTTCTATAACCGGCCCGGCAGTGGACTTGAGCGCAACGCCCATCTCGTTGGCGACAATCATAGCTAGGGTTGTTTTGCCGAGCCCCGGCGGTCCACACAAAAGCAGATGGTCGAGTGGTTCACCGCGCTGGCGGGCAGCTTGCAGAAAAACACGCAAGTTATCTGTTGCACGGTTCTGACCAATGTACTCGCGCAGGAAGCGCGGGCGCAGTGAAGACTCAAAGTGCTGTTCTTCCCCATCCGTTTCGCCGGTGATGAGACGCCGCATGGAAGCTTACTCGAAGAACATAGCGAATGTCCGCAGTCACACAGCTTATTTTCTAAGGTTGTTTTGGAGATGGAGTGATGCAGGCAGCAACCGACGCGCATTCTCCGCTAGGCTGCGTGCTTGGGGGACCTCGGCAATCGCCCGTTTGACGACAGCTTCTTCGCGGATAATGACTTCCTGGGCTGTATCAAAGCCGTAAGCCGCAGTAAGAATTTCACGCCGGAGCTGCTGGCGTAGGAAGGCATCATTGCCTACAAGGGCTGCTGGCGGAATGCCAAACTCTTGCAGGTGTGACTGAGCAAAGGCCTTGAAGGACTCCAGGAGTTGATCGGTTACCGGGTAGTCACTGTCCTGAAGGGTGTGGTTGTAATCCACATCACGCGGTACACGGTAATGGGCAAAGCCTTCGACTTGCCCGTTGGCTAATAAGCGTCCAAACAAAAAGGTCAGGCTCGTGAGTTGTCCCTGAGCTAGCGTGTAGGTTTCGCCTTTGACTTCAACGTCCGGTGTAATTCCTAGCCCACCATAAACGACACGCTTGCCGTCAGTAAGGTATTTGGTCAGTCCCTCCTTGCCCGTGGTTTCCGTACGGGAGCGGCGGCGCTGATAGTCGTACAGCGAGACATTGTCATAGCGCCGCTGGATAAGGCGACCGGTTGGGGTGTAATACTTGGCCGAAGTGAGGGTAAGGCCATATCCATCAGGCAGGCGGTAGGGCGTCTGAACTAAGCCCTTGCCAAAAGTTGTCTCGCCGACCAGCAGCGCTCGGTCATGGTCTTGGAGCGCGCCAGCTAAGATTTCCGCAGCGCTGGCGCTGCCACCGTTGATGAGCACCACCAAAGGAATGTCCTCTGGAGTGGGGTTGTTGGAGGTAAGGGCGTTTTCGTATGCCATGCCGCGTGGCGTTCTGCCCCGAATGCTGACGATTTTCTGACCACGGGCGAGAAACAGCTCGGCGATGGCACGGGCTGCATCTACTAGCCCGCCGGGGTTATCGCGTTGGTCAAAGATGATGGCCTTGGCACCCCGTGCCTTGAGCTGACGAACAGCGGCTGCCACTTCCTCACCGCTCGCTTGGGCAAAACCGCGCCGGAAGGCCAGATAACCTACCTCTGGTGTCAGCATGAACACATTGGATACTGAAGGTTGCCCAACCGAGTCGCGGATGATGCGTACGGTAATCGGCGACGGCTCACCAGGACGGCTAACCGTAACCGTAACGGGGGTGCTCCGCAAACCCCGAAGCCGTGAGCGTACTTTAGAGACATCCCACCCTTCGGTTGATTCACCATCAATAGCAATGATCTCGTCCCCATAGCGTAGCCCAGCCCGGTAAGCTGGGGTATCAGCAATTGGCGACCAGATGTAGACCTTGTTGCCGTGCTGTGCAATGAGCGCACCAATACCGGAGTAGTTGGCCTGCTGTTGGCTGCGGAACTCATTGAACTCTTCGCGGGTGAAAAAATTGGAGTGTGGGTCGAGTGTCCGCAGCATGCCGGTGGCCGCTGCATCGCAGAGCCGCTCGTGGTCAATCGGCCCAGCATAATGCTCTTCAGCCAGCGTCAGAGCCTCAATGTAGGCGGTGGTGACTTCTTTGCCTTTCCAAGCATCGCCTGCTTCAGGGCCTAATCCGAACTCGACTTCTTGGGCATGGACGAGTCCGTGCCTGCTTTCTCCGATAATTGCTGGAAGCCCAGTCAGACAACTGACGCAGGCCAAACTCATAACGCTAGCGGCCAACCGCCGTGAGATGCACAACTTCATAGGCAGATATCTGGTGGATAAAGTAGGGGACACAACCCGCAAACCAGTCTTGAGCAATTACAGGCTATTGTTGGACGTTACTTGTCACGGGTCAAGCCCGGGCGGACATTACTTGTCCGAATGGTGATTGAAAAGCCTTCTTCACGCGCTATAGTCAAAACTTATCCAATGCCAACTTGGGGCGTCTGTTGATATGCAAGCATGCGTTATTACGCTGGGTTGCCAGATGAATGAGTATGACACCCATGCCATTCAGTCGCAGTTGGCTGGGGTGGGCTACTCGTTTGTAGACAACATTCACGATGCCGATCTGGTGCTGCTCAACACATGTGCCGTGCGCGGCAAGCCAGTTGAAAAGGTACGTTCTTTGCTAGGGGCGCTCCGCAAAGAGAAAAAGCGCCGACCGGTAACGGTAGCCATGATGGGATGCCTGGCTCAGTTGCCTGAAGGGCAGGCGATGGGCGCCAAGTTTGGCGTGGATATCATGCTAGGGCCTGGAGCCTTGACGGACCTTATCCCGGCACTGCGCCAAGGCAAGTTTCAAAACTTTGCCTTCAAAGATGAACTACGCGACTATGCCCCACCGCCGCCAAAAGGCGCACTGTCTGCTCACGTAGCGATTACACGCGGCTGCAACCATAAGTGTACCTACTGTATTGTCCCGATGACCCGCGGCCCGGAAGTGTCACGGCCAGCAGTAGATATTTTGCGGGAGATCGAAGCCCTGCGGGACGCCGGTGTCCTTGAAGTCAACCTGCTTGGGCAGAACGTCAATAGCTACGGCCTAGAACCAGGTCTGGGACCGCACCGTAAGCTCCTGCCGGGCTTTCCTTCCTTTGCAGAACTACTACGCATGGTCGGGGAGGTCGGCATTCCACGGATACGCTTTATTACTAGCCACCCTATCAACTTCACTGATGACATTATTGCGGCTATTGCAGAGACGCCCGCAGTGTGCCAGTACATCCACTTGCCCGTACAGTCTGGCTCGAACCGAACCCTACGCCGGATGGCGCGAGAGTACACCCGTGAGTACTACCTTGAACGCATCGCCGCGATTCGGTCGCGGTTGCCAGAAGCTACGATTTCGACCGACATCATCTGCGGTTTTCCAGGCGAAACGGAAGCCGATTTTGAAGAAACCCTGACCCTTTATGATGCCGTGCAGTTTGACATGGCGTTCATGTTCATCTACTCGGAACGGGAAGGAACACCGGCGGCCAAGCACTTTGATGACATTCCCCACAGGATCAAGGTGGCACGGTTGATGCGGCTTATCGAGCGCCAGAAGCACTGGAGCCTCATCAACTACCAGCGGTGGGTGGGACGCCAAGTGGAGGTGCTGGTGAAAGGTTCAGCCCATGAGGAGAACCTGATGCAAGGGTACACTCGTGGAAACCATACGGTTCTGGTGCCGCGTGCGTTAGCGCCCAAGCCCGGCCTGTATACCGTCAAAATTGCCCACGCAACGCCACACCTGCTGTATGCTGAAGGGGCTGCCTACCCAGACAATCGTCCGGTTGCCACAGCGCATAGCGCTGCGGCGTAACAAAACAGAGAAGGCAAAAGCGTGTTTTGCTAGGCCCTGGATAGAGCAGATGAGAACCGAGGACGCACACCGTCAATGGCAGGCCGACATCATCCGGGCGCTTGGCGACAGTACGTTGCCAAAGCTCTATGAAGAGATGGTGCTCAACCAGCGCACACGACGCTTCGATTTGTTTCGCACGCCGTGTCGCCAGCCGCCGGTCGTACAGATTCAGCACACGCTGCTAGGTATCGAGCTGAAGGTCGGGCGGCGGCGGTTGGGCTGCCCGGATTTGGCTACCGCTCGCTACCTGGCTGTGTTTGCCAAGCTAGGCGTGACGTCCGTTGCCGTGCCGTACGACATTTCACAGCTCCCGCGGGTGGCCGACGCCTTTGAAACAGCCTGGCAGCGGATGTGTCTAGCTCTCGAGCAGCATCTGCAAGCTTTGCCAGTACGAGCGCGGCGGCGCACCCGTCAACAGTTTCTGGACGAGGTGCGGCAAGCCATCGAGGCGTTGGGGGCAGGGGCAGTGCGCCCGACGTTCGTTCAGACCACACGCCAGCGCCTACCGGCCGACCGGTTGGAGTTATGACTGCCACACCTTTCCAGACCAACTTCTGGTGGGAGCGCTGGCAGCTGTCGGTTGTTTCTTCATCCCCACGACGCACGGTTGTCCTACTCATCAGTCTGGCGGTAGTGGTGTATCTCAATACCTTGGGCAATGCTTTTGCCTACGACGATGTTCCCATTATCGTCAACAACCCAAGTGTGCACCAACTGGATTGGTCGGCGTTGTGGCGGCGCGGTTACTGGAGCCACATCAGTAGTGGCATTGGCAATTATCGCCCTCTCACCGTCAGCACGTTTGCTGTGGAGTACCAGTTGTGGGGGGAGCATCCCGCCGGGTATCACCTGGTCAACATCCTGCTGCATGCTGCCAATGTCGCCTGGTTGTTTTACCTGTTGAGGCGCTACCGGGTTGCCGCTGGCTTGGCCAGCCTGGCGGCCGCGCTGTTTGCCGTGCACCCCGTCCACACCGAAGCCGTGGCGAATATCGTCGGGCGGGCTGAGTTGCTGGGCATGTTTTTTGGCGGATTGATGTGGTGGGCCTGGTTGCAGGGGCGTAAGGGGGGCCTCAAAGGATGGGGTTGGCGGGTGGTGTCTGCCGTGGCCTATCTGGCCGCAGTGTTTTCCAAGGAAAACATGATCGTGCTGCCGGCGGCACTATTCGCCGGTGAGTGGCTTGCCGGAAGGTTCCGTCGCGTGGGTGTTCGGCAAGCAGCCTGGCCGTTTATCGTCTTTCTGGTTGTACTGATACCGTATTTCTGGCTGCGGACGCTGGCCGGTGAAGGGGTTGAGCAGCAGGTTGAAATAGGCCATGTGCCGCTGACCGGGCGAAGCCTGTGGGAGCGGTGCATCATCATGGCCGGGGTCGGTGTGACCTGGTATCGCCTTGTGTTGATTGGTTATCCCTTACAGGCATTTTACAGCATTCGGGAGTTTGACCTGACCCCAAACCTTCAGTGGCGCGTCATTGTGGGATTTGCCATCACGGCCAGCCTGCTTGGTCTGGCGCTGGCATATCGCCGCCGCGCCCCCCTTGTGACGTTTGCCGTTGTGTTCTGGTTTATCACTTTGTCTGTCACGAGCAATGTCGTGTTGCCAATTGGAGCACTGCTTGCCGAGCGGTGGCTGTATCTTCCTTCCGTTGCCGCCGTACTGTTGGTGTCCATAGCGGCGTTGTGGGGTGTTCGCGCTGGCGGTGCCCTGCGGCTGGGGACGCTGGTTGGTATGACCAGCCTGCTCGTGTTCTACAGTGTTGTCACCGTGTGGCGAAACCCTGACTGGCGAAACAGCGTCACGATTTTTGAAAGCCTGGTGGCTACGGCGCCGAACAACCCTTCGGGCTACATGATACTTGGCCACGAACTTATGACGATCGATCCGGTGCGCGCACGCCAGCTTCTGGAAGCGGCCCTTGAACTGGACCCGGTCTTTCTGTCGCCGCAGGGCAGTCTGGCTGAGCTTGATTTGCGGGAAGGCAAGGCTACCGTAGCCCGTGACCGTTTGGCACAGTTGTTGGCGCAGGAGCCGCCCAACCTGCCGACGCCAGCCGGGGAATGGGCGGAGTGGCACGCCCTGTATGCCAAAGCCCTTGCTTTGACCGGAGACCTTCCCCTGGCGCTCGAGCATGCCCGGATTGCTTCGCGCCAGTCACCAACCTCGTTGAAGGTGCTGTTTGAAACCAGTCAGGTCTTTTTGCAGGCCGGGCAGATCGATGTGGCGCTGGCGGGTTTTCGTCAACTCACCCTTCACGACCGCGATCACGGGCGGGCTTACAGTAACTTCGCCACGGTGCTGATCGAGCTGGAACGCTACGCCGAAGCCGAAGCTGTGTTGCTGGAGGGGTTGCAGCTAGTACCTGATAGTGAAGCTCTGCGGGCAAGGCTGGAATTTGTCCGTCAACGACGCGCTCAGGAAAAGCTCCCTTCGACGACCCGATCATCACCAAAGCATTCGGTCTTGAACACATCACCGTGAAGACATCGCTTTCACCACGCCAGATGGGTATCGCTGTGGTTGCGCTGGCCCTGCTGGTGTACGCCAACACGCTGGCCAACGGCTTTGCCTATGATGACATCAGCATCGTCCAGACCAATCCCTACATTACCGACTGGCGGCAGATACCGTGGCTGTTCACCAAGGGGTACTGGAGCCATAAATCCGGTGGCGTTGGTAACTATCGTCCCCTCACCATCGTCACCTTCACGGTGGAGTATGCCCTCTGGGGGCTGGCACCCCTGGGGTATCACCTGATCAACGTGCTGCTCCATGCGGCCAATGTCGCGCTGCTGTTTGGCCTGCTCCGCTGTTACCGCGTCGCACCGGGCATTGCCGGCGTGGCGGCGCTGGTGTTTGCCGTACACCCGGTTCACACCGAGGCCGTGGCCAATGTCGTCGGGCGCAGCGAACTGTTAGGGATGTTGTTTGGCGGGCTGATGTGGTGGGCGTGGGTGGCGGCGCGGCGGGCAAAACGTCACCGGATCAAGGTTTGGGTCTGGCGCGGCGCAGCAGCCGTGGCTTATCTCGCGGCGTTGCTCTCCAAGGAAAACATGGTGACGTTGCCGGCAGCCCTGTGGTTGGCTGAAGTCCTGGTTGCGCGGCGGCGCTGTTTTCTCCGCGGTGCGCTGACCGCACGCCTGCGCTCTTTGTGGAAGGTGACAGCCTCTTTCTGGGTGCTGGCTGCGGCCCTCATCCCGTACTTCTGGTTGCGTTCCCTGGCTGGTGAAGGCACTGCCCAGATGCCAGGAGTTGGAGTGGTAACGCTGGCTGGTTACACGCTTTGGCAGCGAGCCATCATCATGCTGGAGGTTGGGTTGATCTGGTACCGCCTGCTGCTGGTCGGCTACCCGCTGCGTCCGCAGTACGACGGCACGAATATCCCGGTCATTCCCGACTGGAACGAATGGAAGTTGCTGGGACTGCTGCTCCACGCCGGATTGGTGGCCGCCCTGTGGCTCACCTGGCGACGGGTCCCTCTCGTGGCCTTTGCCATTGGGTTCTGGTTCATCACCTTGTCTGTTGTGAGCAATGTGCCAATTCCGCTGGGCATGCTGGTTGGGGAACGCTGGCTGTATGTCCCGTCAGTTGGCTATGCCATTGCCCTTGGTTATGCTGTGTGGCTGGTTTGGAGCCATGCCCTCTGGCTGGAAGCCCGGCTCAAAGCCCGGATGGGGGCATCCCGGCACTGGCATCTGCGGGCTGAAGTCACGCGGCTGTGTCTCCTTCTGGTTGTGGCCAGCCTGGTGGGAAGCTACGTGTATCGCACGGCGCAGCGCAATCTTGACTGGCGCGACAACTACACACTGTTCAGCCGCTTCATTGAAACCGATCCACAGCATCCCATCGGTTACGTCAATCTTGGAGAAACCCTGGTTCGCCGTCAGCCACAGCAGGCACGGGTTTTTTACGAACACGCGCTGCGAGTCGAACCGCGTCTCATTTCAGCCAACATTCTGCTGACAGTCCTCGACATTGAGGACAAGGCTTTCGAGCAAGCACGGGCGCGTCTGGAGCGCATGCTTGTCAGGGAGCCACCGTATCTGGTGCTTCCCTCTGGTGAATGGGGGCTGATCCACGCCCTGTATGCGCGCGTTCTGGCGGCACTCGGAGAACGGGAGGCGGCTTTGTCAGAAGCCCAAACCGCATTGCGCTATGCACCGGAAGGGCCTCAGCCGCTCTTCGTCGTTGGGGAAACCCTGGTGACAATTGGTGAGCGGGATGCCGCCATAGAGGTCTATCGTCGTCTGGTACGGTTGTTGCCGTTGGCACCCGTCCCCCATGCACAGCTCGGTATCCTGCTGCTCGAAACTGGCGATGCCAAGGCTGCCGAACGCGAACTGCGCCTTGCTGCCGAGCTTGCACCTGACAAACCTTTTATCAGGGCGTGGCTGGAGAAAGCCAGGCAGCAGGCCGCCTCACAGCCCTGACCTCCATTGCCCACCCGGTCGGCAGCCGTCTTGAAAAGACGAAAGCCCTGCACGGCGGCAGGGCTTGGAATGGATGCGGGGACGGGATTTGAACCCGTGACCTTTGGGTTATGAGCCCAACGAGCTACCGGACTGCTCCACCCCGCGGCAAGAATGCCTTGGCTTTGTCAAAGGACTAACCAAGGCAGCCCTCATTTCTAGCTATTTCCAAGCTAATTTGTCAAGCTTTTTTTGAAGGGCTTGCCCCTTGGAAAGCAGACACCGCACGAAGGACAGCCTCCGCAACCTGTTCTGGCGGCGCAGCCCCAACCGGTACGCGAATGTCAGCCTGGGCATAATCCGCCCGGCGCTGTTCATAACGCAGTCGAGCTTCATCCACAGAAGTCCACAAAGGGCGACTACCATCTAAGACTACGCGCGTTACCAGCAGGTCGAATGGAACATCAAGCCAGACACTGTACCCAGTTTGGCGAATACAGTCCCGGTTTGCAGGCTGCGTGAATGTTCCACCCCCAAGGGCAATGATGTTCCAAACCATGTCACTCTGAAGCAGCTCGGCGCATAGTTGGAGAAGGGCCGCGTGCTCCCGCCGGCGAAAGCTTGCTTCCCCTTCCGTCTGAAACAGCTCAGGAATAGAGCGACCAGCAGCTTGGACAATCCGCGCGTCGAGGTCAACAAAGCGCCCACTAAGACAGGCTGCCAACCGCTGCCCAACGGTTGTCTTCCCAGACCCCATGAAGCCAACCAAAAAAATGTTGTTGGCTTTGGGTGATACCCGGTTTGCTGTGTCCATCTGTGCCTACCTTTTGCCGTGGAAGACCTTGTCGTCCAAGACTGTCAAAAGTAACATGTCCATCGTCTAGTCAGCGGGAAAAGTAAGCGTTCCTGCTCAAGGTGGCTTAGGTGCACCTTTATGCCAGTACCAGCGCCTTGAAACAAATCCTGCAACTGAGCTCCCAGCTTGCGCGCTCTAGACGCCTGTACCCCTGTTACACCCGATGAGAATCAGTAGCACGGTGCCAAATCTCCTAGTCGTTTCCTTGACCGGCTCGGGAAGTAAACGTGCCTTTGTCCTTGACAAAGAGTCTGTCACGATTGGCGCTGCAGAAGGGTGCGACGTTGTCATCAATGGGTCTGGAACGGAAATAACCGGAACCATAGCTGCCATCCGGCGGCGGGCGCAGCAGTTGGAACTGGTCGTTCACGACGCTAACCATTATTCGTTTCGTATCAACGATGAACCACACGCCCCCACAGAGGGAATGCCAGTTACCCTGACCAATGGGGATGTCATTGCGGTTGAGCCACGCTGTGTTGCTGCGGGCGCTGAGCCAGAGAAAGTACTGCTGAGTGTCGTTGCCAAACCCCAGGCCGATCTGCCTCCAGTAGAAGGTACCCTTCAGTTCCCTGAAGTAGATGCTGCAGGACAGCTCCATCCGCGAACAGCAACGCGCTTTCTCAAGGAGTTGGTTTTTGCACTCTATGCTGAGATGCCAGCCTGGGTGCGGGCAGTCGCCCTATTGCTGACGGCCCTGATCCCACTTTCAGTCCTATCAGCAACAGTCATCGTCTTCGTGTTTTTGTGGAACTACGCCAAGCTGGCTGAAGACCTACGGAGCAAAAATCGCGATTCAGGCCTCCAGATTGACGTGTTGCTGGAGGAGAACGAAAAGCTCAAAAACCGCCTCAAGGACTATGAGGAAGCGATCAACTTTGCGCCCAAGATTGCGACCAGCTACCGGGGTGGAGTTTGCCTCATTGTTGGCACCTACACCTACCGTGATGCCCAGCAGCGCCCGCTGCGCTACATTGACCATAGCTTTGACGGCAGCCGGGCACTTTCTGCCGATGGCAAGCTCAATGTGAGCTTTGAAGGCACCGGCGATGAGTTTTTCGAGGAATTCAGCGGTACAGGGTTCGTCGTTGCTGAAGGTGTTGTGCTCACCAATCGGCACATCGTTCAACCTTGGTGGACGGATCCCACCGACAAGCTCATCACCCAACTAGGTGGAAAACCCTACATCAAGGAAATCCAAGCCTACTTTCCAGAACACAAGACGCCCTTTGCGCTCAAGCCGGTCAAGTTCTCACAGGAAAGTGATGTGGCTATGTGTATGTTTAGCCCCGGTGATGCCAAAATACCCATTCTGCCTATCGAGGGCTTTGGAGAGGAAGACGAGACAAAGCCTTTACCGGACATCACCGGTCAGGCCATCCTGCTGATGGGCTTTCCCAGCGGAGTTGATGTGCTGGTGGCACAGCTTACTGATGGGCAGCTCAAGCGGGACCTCGAACGTCGCCTTAGAGTTTCTGAAAAAGCCTTTTTATTGGCTCAGCGCGGCGAGCTTGTCCCACTTGTAACACAAGGTCACGTAACCCGACTGGTTGCAGGACGCATTGTACACGATGCTGCCACTCAGGAAGGTGGCTCTGGAAGTCCGATCTTCAACAGCTCAGGCAAGGTCATTGGAATTAATGCCCAAGTCACTATAGATGAGGGTGGTGGGCAGGTTCCTGGCAACAACTTGGCTGTACCGATTCGGGCAGCCTTTGGGCTTCTGCGTGAGATAGAGAAACCACTTGGTTGAAGCGGTACCTGACTTGCCTACACCTCGCCACCGAGTGTGCGCGCTGCTTTTTGACCTTGATGGCACACTGGTGGATTCTCGCCGTGACTTGGCTACAGCTCTTGATCTTACCCTGCACGAACTAGGTTTGCCCCCACTTGGTGTCAAAGAAATCACTCACCTAGTAGGTGATGGAGCACGGCGACTTGTTGAACGTGGGCTCATAGCAGCCGGCGCTGGACCAGCACTTTCTGATGCTTTCATCAGCGACGCTCTGGAACGCTTCAAGCGACATTATGCCCAACACCTGCTGACAACAACTCGCCCCTATCCAAACGTTCAGACCGTTCTCGAACACTTTACAGGGCTTCCAAAAGCCGTCATCACAAACAAGCCAGCCGGCTTTTCTGAAACGATTTTGCATGGACTGGGGCTGCGGAAGTACTTTGTAGCCATCATCGGGGGAGATACGTTGCCGCAACGTAAGCCACATCCGGCGCCGGTCCAAGCAGGATTGCTCGCTTGTGGAGTGCATCACCCAGCGGAAGCCGTTATGATTGGCGATAGCCCGAATGACATCCGCGCCGGCCAGGCTGCCGGAACCCTCACATGTGGTGTAACTTATGGCTTTCGTGCCGCCGTTGAGCTGGCCGAAGCCGACATGCTGATTGATGACATAATCGAGCTTATTGAACTGTTTTAGCCTTTTGCTACTGGAGAACGCCGCCGTGACCCGCTACCGGATGCTAGCCGTAGATTTGGACGGCACGTTACTTGGCCCCGATAGTAAGCTAACTGCACGCACCCGCGCAGCAGTAGAACGCGCCATCCGGGAATATGACGTGGCGGTTGTGATTGCAACCGGGCGACGTTTTCACTCGGCACGCCCTATTGCCCGCGATGCTGGTCTCACTACCCCACTGGTGACACACAATGGCGCACTTGTCAAAAACATCGAGACCGGTGCCGTGTATCACTACCAGCCTCTTGATGTCAGAGTGGCACGCGAGTTGCTTGCCATCGGCAAAGCCTTTGGCGCTGATACGATTGCCTTAGATGACCCGGAAGGCGATGGACGAATTCTGACCGATGGAGTTTCAGAGCGAAATGTTTCGCTGCGATATTATTTGGAAATCAACCGCCAGTATGTCCATCACGTGGATGATCTACGGGCATTTGTGAAAGAACCCATCACCCAAGTGATGTTTTGTGGCCCCTGTGCTGCTATGCATGCTCTGGCTCAAGTCCTAGAACGTGACATGGCAACAGAAGCCAAGCTGCTGGTGACAACCTATCCCCATAATGACATGACCATTCTCGACCTTATGCATCCGTCCTGCTCAAAAGCAACTGGTGTTGCCTATGTCGCGGCTCAGCTCGGCATTGCCCCAGAAGAAATTCTTGCAGTTGGGGACAACTACAATGACCTTGATATGCTGCGCTATGCTGGGCGGGGAATTCTTATGGGAAATGCTGAACCAGAACTTAAGTCGTTGGGATTTGAATTGACAGCTCCCAACACCGAAGATGGCGTAGCCCAGGTCATTGAAAGCTACATCTTCAGTTAGCCCATCTCCTTCCTGCTCGACAAACGCGCAGGAAGATGGTTTTGCCAAGTCCGTCAGGGAGTGTTCTTTGGTCGGTACGGCGCAGATTGTCCTGTCATGCGCATCTACATTCCACCACGTACGCTTGTTGCCCTAGCTGGTGCCTCAGGTTCGGGAAAGACAACGTTTGCGCGACGGTGGTTTGCACCAACTGAAATTCTTTCCTCCGATGTGTTCAGGTCGTTAGTCGCCGATGATGAAGGAGACCAATCAGCCACGGAAGATGCTTTCGAGGCCCTGTACTTTGTTGCCGCACGCCGGCTGGCGCGCGGGAAGCTGACTGTCGTGGATGCTACCCATGCGTATCAGCTGGCGCGGGCACGATTGCGCGAATTTGCAACCGGTCAAGGCGTCGGGCTGATGTTGATCGTCTTTGACCTGCCACTTGAGGTCTGCCTGGCCGGCAATGCAGCTCGACCGCATCGGCAAGTGCCACCGGAAATCGTCGCCCAGCAACATGCAGCCCTACGACAGGCGCGCCCCGGCTTAGCCGCCGAAGGTTTTACGTCCATCATCACTTTAGAAACCCCGGAAGCCGTGTCATCTGTGATTGTCGTTCGTGAAGAGCCTTTTTCACAGGGTAACTCGTAGACGGATACTGGCGGCAGAACAAGTAAAGCAACCAAGGACCAAGGCAGGTAGTCGTTCGGGTCAGACTGTGATAGCGTGGGTTAACGTGACTTAGCAAGCAAAGAGGTGCAAGCATGGAAACATCCAAGCTTATGCTGACTACAGTGCTTGGGGTTGTTTTGCTGACAACGGCATGCGGTGATGCGCCGCGCCCAGTGTCGTCGAATACACCAACACCTGCAGGCGGGGGATACGGTGCAAACACGTCAACACCTGCTGCACCGCCCGATCAGACCCCAGCTTCGGCAGCCAGCGCAGCGCCCAAATATGGTGACCCAGTAACGGATGAAAACTTTATCAAATTGCTCAAGCCGGAAACCCTAGCTCTTGTTGAGAAGGTCCGTCAGTGTCAAAAGGAGTACGAAGCAGCTCCTCAGAATACAACACTCAAGCGCCAACTCATCGCTGCCAAGATGGAATACGGAAATGCCCTACGTGACCTAGGGCAGTCTGGGCCACGGATTTACTATCCGGCAGCACTGCGTATGTACCGCCAAGTTCTTGCCCTTGACCCCAATCACCAAGAAGCCGTGGAAAAAAAGAGAGAAATCGAGCTCATCTACCAGAGTATGGGGCGGCCCATCCCGGACTAACCTCCTCGGAAGCCGGAAATTAGGGTTTGGATTGCTGCCTGGCTGACCCTCGGATATAGTTCCAAGCCGGCTAAAATTGACCTGCTAAACTACAAAAGGAAAGGCTAAAAGCCAGTCGCAACTGTAAAAAGCCTGCAAAAGGCATTCCAGAAACATACTACTAGATGCTAGATGAAGGTGGGGGAATGAGTGCAACCTCAACGACCACATCAGATGTCACCCCTAAGTCAAACGCTCTGCAAGCGGCGCAGCAGCGTTGGGAAGCTACGACGTTAGCCAAGACCCTGGCCAAGATGCCAGAAAGCTGTCCAGAATTTACGACCGTCTCTCTGCGCCCGATCCAGCGGCTTTACACGCCTAACGACCTCCCGGATTTCGACTACCTCCGGGACCTGGGTTTCCCCGGAGAGTTTCCCTACACGCGAGGCATTCATGCCACCGGATACCGAGGCAAAGTATGGACAATGCGCCAATTTGCCGGATTTGGATCGCCAGAGGACACCAATCGGCGCTTCCGGTATTTGCTTGAGCAGGGACAAACTGGACTCTCCGTAGCGTTTGACTTGCCGACGCTGATGGGCTACGACGCCGATAGCCCCTTTGCGCAAGGAGAAGTCGGCAAATGTGGTGTCTCCGTGTCCAGTCTAGCTGACATGGAAACTCTGTTTGACGGGATTCCCCTCGAGCAGGTGACGACTTCGATGACCATCAATGCGCCTGCCTCGGTCATCTTTGCCATGTTTATCGTCACAGCAGAAAAGCAGGGGGCAGATTTACGCAAGGTTTCCGGCACGCTCCAAAATGACATTCTCAAGGAATACATTGCGCAGAAGGAGTGGATTTACCCGCCTCGCCCGGCATTGCGGCTGGTAACAGACAGCATTGCTTTCTGCGTCGAGCACATGCCGAAGTTCAACCCTGTGTCTATTTCGGGTTACCACATTCGGGAAGCCGGGGCAACAGCTGCCCAGGAACTGGCTTTTACGCTGCGCGACGGCATTGAATACGTCCAAGCTTGTATAGACGCCGGCCTGGACGTAGATGACTTTGCCCCTCGCCTTTCATTTTTCTTCAATGCCCACAACGATTTCTTTGAGGAGATTGCCAAGTACCGTGCAGCACGTCGGCTCTGGGCCCGCATTATGCGGGAGCGCTTCGGGGCACGACAGGAGCGATCTTGGATGCTTCGCTTCCATGCCCAAACAGCCGGCTGTACCCTAACCGCGCAGCAACCCTACAACAATGTCGTGCGGGTGGCCATCCAGGCATTGGCAGCAGTGTTAGGCGGCGCGCAGTCACTACATACCAACTCGCTTGATGAAACGCTGGCTCTGCCGTCTGAGCATGCAGCAACGATTGCCCTCCGCACGCAACAGATCATTGCCTACGAGACTGGCGTCACAAATACGGTCGATCCCCTTGGAGGAAGCTACTTCGTTGAAAAGTTGACCAATGATCTTGAGGCGGAAGCCTTAGATTACATCCGCCGCATTGATGCGCTAGGCGGTATGGTAGCGGCAATTGAGGCCGGTTTTCCCCAGAAGGAAATCCAGGAAGCGGCATACCAGTACCAAAAGGCCGTAGACAGCCGTGAGAAAATCATCGTTGGGGTCAATAGCTTTACCCAATCGGAAACGCAGCAGGTGCCTCTCCTGTTGATTGATGAGTCTGCCGAGCGACTCCAACGCGAACGCTTGGCAGCACTTCGGGCGCGACGTGACAATGCTGCCGTTGAACGGGCACTAAAGGCACTGGCAGAAGGCGCACGCACCAACGCCAACACCATGCCCCTCATCATTGAAGCAGTACGCGCCTATGCCACCTTGGGTGAAATCTGTGATTGTTTGCGACCGGTCTTTGGCGAATATCAAGAACCGGCTTTCTAACCACTGTGCCGACTCTCGAGAAGGTTCCGGCTATGGCACGCATTCTTGTGATTGATGATGAGCAAGACGTACGGATGGCAACCACCATGGCACTCAAACACGGTGGACACACCGTGGTCGAAGCCGAGGATGGGCTCTCCGGGATGCGTCTTTTGCGGCAGCATGGACCTTTTGACCTCATTGTGTGCGATGTCATGATGCCAGGGATGACCGGCCACGAAGTCTGCCAGCTTGTACGCCTCAACCAGGCAACAAAAAACATCCCTTTTATTTTCCTAAGTGCCAAGCGGGATACGGATGAACGTCTGGAAGGGATGAGCCTTGGTGCTGATGATTACCTGGGTAAACCCTTTGCTCTCGAAGAGCTCTTGATTCGCGTCAACAGTGCCTTGGCCCGCCATCAGGCCATAGCCACCGGGCGAGCAACACCCGATCCTCTCCAGCAGGTGACCCTTGCTCAGTGCATTGATCTGGTGGTACGGCACAAGCTAAGCGGCAAGCTAAACGTGTTGCTCAAGGGCGAGTCAACCGATCAGGCACCGGTTTCTGGGGCCATCTTCTTTGAGGGCGGACATGCCGTCCATGCCAAGCTAGGGAATCGCCTTGGCGAAGCTGCTGTCCGGGAAATCCTAAGCTCCTCCCTTCTGATGTACTCCTTTGAGGCGTATGAAGTAGCCGACCAGATTACCATGGCCATGGACATTACACGGCTGATCAAAAGGCACGGGTAACCAGTTTTAGGTTGAGCTCGCGGCGCGGGCTGCCAGGGCAATGAAATAGCCACGGCCAGCCTCTTTTCATCCCGCTGGAGCTTGCCTTTCCTTGCCTACGGGTGGTTCTATGGAGCGGTCTTCTCCAGCCACAATTTCGCCGGTAGAGAGCACCCGACAAGCAGCATCAGGGGAACCTTCACCGCCTCTGCCTACGCTTGATGACATCGAGCGCGAACTCAACGAGCGCTTGAGTAAGCTTGGGCTACCGGCACTGATGGTTCCTCAGGCAGTTGCCCGCGAGACATCTCCACTGCGTACAGATGCCAGTCGCGCCACACGGATTCTCAGCCTGAGCGAGCTACGAACGGCTCTCCGCCAGCAGGTTCGAATTGCAGAGATCAAGGACCAGATAGCAGCCATCATTGCCGATTGGCATCGAGAGCAGTTTCGCACCGGCGAGCTAAGAGTGGCTGAGTTTGAAGTGCGGGCTGCTGATATTCTGCTGCCATATTGCCGTGAATTTATCCCGAACTTTCCATCCGCCATGCGACCGGTCGAGCTGGCGGCAGACCTGAATCTGGAAGACATTCTCCGGAGAATGCTTCCTCGCGGGCAGGAGCTAACCCACGAAACTGTTGAACGGTGTGCAATACAGGTACTTCAGTCCCTGCTCAAACACCCACTCATCCCACAGGCCGAAGCTGATCGTGCCGAAGTCAGCCTCAAGACGACCGTCCTCAGAGACAAAAACGGGACGGCTGTCTACTCGCCTTCAGATGCTGCCTACCTCAAACGCCTGATAGAAGAGCAGAACCTGCTGGATCGAGAGGGTGAGATCGGCCTGTTAGCCATGCTCATCAGCGCCCGCAAGTGGCAGAAAATCACGGATGACACCTTGTTTTCTGCCGCTGTGGAATACACTCTTGAGGCCCTAGCCAAACGCCGAGGTATTCCTACCATTGTTGTACGCAATCAGGGCCCTGACCACCCTGTAGCTTACATCCTAGGCGAGTATATTCAGCATCATCTTTCTGAGTCACTTGAGGGCCAGATTCGCTTTGTTGAAAACTTTCTTGCTACAACGACCAACATCCTGACCGAAGAAGGCGAGCGGTTTGTCGAAGCCGTTCGGCAGCATTATCTACCGTTGCTTCGGCAGATTTTTCTCAACCTCTTACCGGAGGTTCTCTATCGCTTTCTCCACGGCTTTGAACGGGAATTTCTGGGCTCGTCCAAGACGTTACGCAGTAAGTTGTTTTTCCTCAAGCGTGTTGGTGATTTTTGCGAGCTGGCTTTTTACTGTCACGATGCTCTCCAGAAGCTTGCAACACCGACAGGCGACATTTATGCCGCCGAGCGCTTGACTGAAGGTACTGCCCGTTTTGCACGTCGCAATGGACTGCCACTGGCCGAAGGAATGGATGTTTTCAATCACCGAAATACCCTGGCCGAGTTGCTTATCAGCGCCGTCAAGTACCGGTGTAGTCTGGTCTTAGCAGCGAATAAAGAGCCCTGGCCGCATGTTGAGAAGCTGGTTACAGGTGACTTACTAAACTGCCTCAACCACCTGCGACGCGCTTTTGATTGCGACTATGCCCGAGTGCGAGAAAATGACTACGAGCACTACCTCCAGTGGCGAGGGTTGATTCTAGAGTGGAGTCGCACCTATGTCCGGCTACTCACCGGGCGAACACCCAATGATGTCGAGCAGTACTACTTGGATGGTATTGCTACATGGCACATTGAACAGGAGCTTTCCTTCACCAAAGTAGGTTGTTCTTTGGTCCTCTCCACTGGTCAGAGTGCCGAATTGTCCGGTCTGTCTGCCCTGCGATCGCCCCAGGATATTCTGAAAGAAGCGTTTTTGCGGTTTTGGCGGGCGTTTCATGTCAGCGTTCTGACCCGCTTACAGGAGTGCGCCGACCTTGAAAAGCAAATCTTTTCAGGGGAAACCTCTGCCCAGCACACGGCACGGGTTTCAATGGACGATCTTGGCAAACGGGCTTTTCTAGTGCGTAGTGATTTGCCGATGGCAATCTACACCTTTGAACGCTTGGCATACCACGTCACCCCCCAGACCCACGATGCGGCTGTGCTAAGCCAGTCCATTGAAATCGCACTCGAACTTGGAAACCAAGCCTACACTTATGAAGAAATGGTGGCTGCGCGAACCTGCTTGCGGCGCATTCAACGACGACTTGATGACCTGCTTGTTTTGAGCGAGACGGATCGAGCCGAGTACCGACTCCGAATCCAGTCTATGATTCGCGATCTTGAACGCCGAGAACCCATCCGCTTCACCTCCTACCTGGTAGCCCTGAGTGACCTAGAACACCCAGACATAACCGATGAACGGGTTCTGGCTGAGTGGAAAGCGCCTGAAACAACCATTCAACGTCTCAAGCAGATTGCAGTTGCCCTGCTTATGGGGCGTTCTCGGAGGGAACTGCGGGCGCTGGCACAAGCCTACGGCGAATGGTACGCTACTCTGCCGGAAAGTACCGAGCCCCCCGAGCGCCGCACGTATGCCCAGCGGTGGCAAGATATTCAGGAACTTGCCCACACAAGCTGGCTAAGGTGGCTTATCCGGCGCTGGTTTCTACGGGGTGTCTGGACCCTTCAGGGCATTGCCTCCGTCTCTGACTGGCAACCGCCGGATACCTACATCCTTGAAGACATGTTGGGATTGGATACGCCACCTGCACGTCTCCGCGACCAAGAACTGGTGCTTGCTTCTTCTCCCCTCCCGAAGGCAGCCCGGTTGGTAGAACAGCTTCGGAAGACGCTGACCGAGCGCTTAGCTTCCGCCAACGGTGCTTACTACACCCCTGAAGAACGGGAACTGCTTGAAGGCCGGCTGCAACGGCTTGAGCAACTCATCCGGCGCCCTCGATGGAAAGCTACCTTGACCCGCTGGACATACATCGTGCTGCGAACCCTTGTGGCACCTTTTCGGCGGGCGGCGCCTCCCGTGAAAGAAGGCCATCCGCAACGCTCATGAGGCTACCCAGCTTTTTGAGAGAGTTTTTCAGACAGTTCCTGGCTGAGACACCTCATCGAACCCTTGGTCAACAAGGCGAACATCTCGCTGCTCGCTTTCTCACCCACCGGTGCGGAATGCAGGTAGTAGCCCGCAACGTACGAGTGCCGGTCGGGCGTAACCAAGCTGGTGCGCGGGTCTATGGTGAACTTGACATTGTGGCTTTTGATGGACCGACCCTGGTGTTTGTTGAGGTCAAGACCCGCACAACAGCCGATTTTGCCACACCAGAAGGTCTCGTCACATGCCGCAAACGAGACCGGTTGGTGCGTGCTGCCCGGCGCTATCGTACTCTGATTGGCCCGTCCGATGCGCCGTACCGCTTTGACCTAGTAAGCCTTGTTGTCTCACCGGGGGCAAGGCCTATCGTCCAACTTTTCAAGGACTTTCTCCGACCATGACCGAGCTGCCACGCCTTGTCGTCTTGATTTCCGGGCGCGGGTCGAATTTGCGGGCTTTGGCAGAAGCTATCCGGCAGCAGCGCCTCCGTGCGACGTTGGCGGCTGTGGTCAGCAACCGTGCTGATGCCCCGGGGCTGAGTTTTGCTGTAGAGCATGGTATCCCTACCCACGTGGTCTCGCACGTTGGGCTGTCGCGCGCCGATCACTCAGCCGCCCTGCTTGAAGTAATCCGTCCTTATGACCCCCAGCTCATCTGTTTGGCTGGTTTTATGCGGTTGTTGGATTCGTCATTTGTCCAGGCTTTCCCACACCGCATTGTTAACATTCATCCGTCCTTGCTCCCGGCTTTTCCTGGATTGGATGCCCAGCGCCAGGCCCTTGACTATGGGGTGAAGGTTTCCGGCTGTACGGTCCACCTTGTGGATGAAGAACTCGACCACGGCCCTATTGTCATGCAGTCGGCCGTGCCGGTACTTGACGACGACACGCCGGAAACCTTGGCTGCCCGCATCCTGGCTGCCGAGCACAAGACCTACCCGGCAGCTATTGAGCGGTTACTCCACGAGCCTTGGAGACTAGAAGGACGCCGTGTTGTCTTTCAGTCGGCACAGGGTCAGTCGTCCCAGGGAATATAGGCTTCGTAGTACGGGATTTGACGCGGCGGAATCCGGCGGGCAAACAGCCAGACCAGTGTCAAACCGGTCACAAAGCCGCCGATATGCGCCCACCAGGCTGTGCCGCTGCTCTGCGCCGTTTCAACGCTCAGCGTGGCAATGCCGGAAGCCAGGTTTTGCAGAATCCAGATACCGAGAAACACCCAGGCCGGGACTTCAAAGGTGTAGAGCAGGATGAAAATCGGCACCAGAACCAACACACGCGCATGTGGGTAGAGGCAGATGTAAGCACCCAGTACGCCGGCAATGGCGCCGCTTGCGCCGAGGCTTGGAATATGGCTAGTTGGGTCGGAAACGATGTGTGCCCCAGAGGCCGTCAGACCACACAGCACGTAAAACACCAGATACTTGAAGTGCCCCATGCGGTCTTCGACGTTGTCGCCGAAAATCCACAGGTACAGCATATTTCCCAGAAAGTGCAGCCATCCCCCATGCAAAAACATCGAAGTAAACAGGGGAACGATGAGATCAGACAGCTCAATGCGCCCTTGATTGTAGGGGCTGAAGTAGAGAAAGTACTCGTAGGGCTGAACAGCAAACTGATAGAAAAAACGCTGGAGTTGGCGCTCAGTTAGCAACAGCTCAAAAGCAAAAGCACCGGCGTTGGCCACAATGATGCCGACAGTGACGTAGGGGAAGCGGCTGGATGGCACATCATCATGAATTGGAATCATAGTGCAGCCCTCTTCCTTGTCATTCTGAGCGTGAACGCATTCGGAAAAAATCCATGGAAAGTCACCATCTGCTGCTCCTGAATGTCGCCCGTCCGCGTGCAAACTATCCCCATGCGCGACGGGTTGGGAATCTCATTTTTGTTTCTGGGTTATCGGCACGGCAGCCTGATGACTCAATTGCCGGCGTAAGCCATACGTCCGATGGACGTATCATACGTGACATTGCCCAGCAGACCGAAGCTGTCATTGAAAATCTGCGTCGAGTTCTCCAGGCTGTCGGGGCGGACTTGAAAGATGTGGTGGACGTGACGGTATTTCTTGTGGACATGGCTGATTACGCAGCCTTCAATGCTGTTTACAACCGTTACTTTACAGTTGAGGCTGGTCCAGCCAGAACAACAGTGGCTGTTCGTGAGCTGCCGCATCCAGATTTGCTTATCGAGATCAAGGCCACGGCTTACCTGTCTGCTCGCTGATTGCCACTCGGTTATGAGGTCAAGTCGGCCACGAGACGGGCTAACCAAGGTTGTCGCCAGTGTTCCCGAACGGCTGCACCGACCCGCTTCATCCAAGCCAGCTCTTCTTCTGACATTGGTCCACGGTCAAGGGCCGTAAAGACAGCTTCGAGTTCCTGGGCGTCTTTCGGCCCGGCCAGACAGACATCGACATTTGGATTGCTTAGCACAAAACGGTAACAGTCAGCAGCGGTCGGCGTCGGTTCGCCTTTTGGCGTGAGACGTGCGTCAAGCAGCGAGCCCCACCGTGTGGCTGTGTAGGCCACCACACCTACCCGGCGCTGGCTAAGGTAGGGAAAGACTTCGGTTTCAGCGCCGGGATGCGCAGCGTTGTACCGTACCATGATGGCATCAAACACCGGCTCGCCAATGAAGGCTTTGAACATCTGCCGCTCGTGGCAGGAGATCATAATCGAACGTACCCGGCCGGACTCTTTGAGCCGCAGGGCGGCGTCGCGGATGCGGGGCGGCGGCATGTCATTCCACCAGCCCAGAAGCAGAACGTCGGCATAGTCGGTGTCAAGTTCCCGCAGGGCGGATTCGAGCGCAGGCTTCATCAGAAAACCGACGCGGGTGTACGTCTGCACGACGATGACGAGCCGTTCCCGGTCGCGCGCTGCCAGACGGCGGATGGCCTTGCCAAAGTCAGGACGCTGGATGGAACCCCAGTAGAGGTAGTTGATGCCGCGTTCGTAGGCGGCTTCGACTTCACGGGCGCCGATACCGTAACTTGAACCAAGTCCAATACGGCTAACCTGCAAACCCGTACTGCCGAGCGGTACTCTTTCCAAAGCTGAGGCCATCGTTTGCCGGACGTTGGATATGCCGAGGGCGCTTCAGAAAGTGGTGGGACTTGCAGGATTCGAACCTGCAACCAACGGATTATGAGTCCGCTGCTCTAACCGTTGAGCTAAAGTCCCACACCAAGGCAAAATCGTAACCCGTGCCGCCAACTCCGGCAAGTCATTCACTTCCCGCCGGTCACCAGCGCAAACACCACCGAACCGATCAGCCCCAGCAGCCATAAACTGCCAGGAATGATGGCCATCTGTTGCGGTGTTTTCTTGTAGGCAACCGCCGCCAGCCCGATGGCCATCAGCCCGATGAACCACAGGGAAAAGACATCCACCCAACGCACTGCCGCGAGCATCCAGCCCGGCAAGGATTCAGGAAGCAGCGGCGCCGGATTGCTGATGACGAAACTGCCCCGCGCCTTGAGAATCTGCTCAACATCCGGCGGACGCAGAAGGATGATAAGGATGTTAAGCACGTACTTGACGCTCTCCGTGGCATAGGTCGCGTAAGCAGTGACGGAGAGCACCTGCCGGAACGTGGCCTGCCCGCGCACAAGCAGCATGCCCAAGTAGTACACTCCCGCCAGCGCCAAGGTCGCCAAGACGCTAACACCAATCCCGATGACCGGAGCAAAACGCTGAAGCCCGGCGCTGAATTCAATGCCCTGTTCAAACTGGCGCTGTTCGGTGTCGGAAAGATCACCCCACCGCTTGCCCTGACTTTCGAGCTGGCGCTCAATGGCCCGCCGGGCGACTTCCTTTGGATCAACCTTAACCCAGACAGTAAAAAACACCGAAAACCCGGCTGTTAGCAGCGCCATAACCAGCATCGGCGCTAGAAAATCAGGCCGGCGGCGCAGCTCTGCAAACACAGCATTGGGAGCCAAAAAGATGCTTGTTAGCCGTTGCCAGACGGTAGTAGGGATAGTTTCGTTGACATCATGCATACGCCACCTTGGTGGAAAGTTGTTTTTTGTTTCTCAGCCTACAGCAAACAGGAGGTGCTCTTTGCCAGAGTGGGTCTCACTACTCTAACGATGCCATGACAAAACGCATCATCTGCTGGTTTCGGCGCGACCTGCGCCTAGATGACAACACAGCTTTGCTGGCAGCTTACGCTGCGGCTGAAGAAGTTGTTCCAGTTTTCATTTTTGATGACGCCATCCTTTCCCGCCCTGACACGGGCGCAGTCCGTGTGGCGTTCTTATTGGAAAGTCTCCGTAACTTAGACGAAAACCTGCGCGCGCGCGGCAGCCGACTGTTTCTCCGCCGTGGCCAACCAGAACATGTACTGGCGCAGCTTGTGACGGAGACAGCCGCCAGTGCTGTTTATTTCAACCGCGATGTAGAGCCGTTCGCCCTAGCGCGGGACGCCCGAGTGCAAGCCAATCTAGAAGGGCGTTGTGCTGTCAAAGCTTTCGACGATGGTGGGCTTACCGCACCGGAAGCTATCAAGACCAAAGCCGGAACGCCCTACACCGTCTTTACGCCCTACAAACAGGCGGTGCTCGCCCAACCCATCCCACGTCCTCGCCCAGCACCAGCAGTGCTGAAGACACCAGCCGATGTGCCAAGCGATCCGTGGCCATCCCTAATGGACTTGGGCTTTGTGACCTCAGTCAATCCACCACCCGGTGGAGAAACCCCAGCCCAAGCGCGGCTGCAGGAATTCGTACAAAACGGGCTGGCCCGCTATGCTACTGAACGCGACGTGCTGGCTGCCGATGGTACCTCCAGGCTCTCACCTTACCTGCGATTTGGTTGTTTGTCGCCGCGCCGCGCCTACTGGACGGCACGGGAAGCCCTCCCAGAAGGCTCACCTGGCGCGGAAACCTGGATTGCCGAACTCATCTGGCGCGACTTTTACCGCCAGATTTTGTTTCATTTCCCTTACGTGGAAACTGGTGCGTTCCGGCGCGCCTACGACGAGCTTGCCTGGGAAAACAATGCGTTGTGGTTTGACCTCTGGTGTCAGGGAAAAACCGGCTTTCCGATAGTGGATGCTGCCATGCGCCAACTGCTCACAACCGGTTGGATGCACAACCGGGCGCGCATGATTGTGGCATCGTTTCTGACCAAAGACCTGCTGATTGACTGGCGGTGGGGTGAGTTGCACTTTATGAAGCACCTAGTAGATGGCGATCTAGCTGCTAACAATGGCGGTTGGCAGTGGGCGGCTTCGACAGGCACCGACGCTCAGCCGTACTTCCGCATTTTCAATCCAACCGCCCAGGGGAAGAAATTTGACCCAACGGGGCGTTACATCCGACGGTATGTGCCGGAGCTACGCGCCGTGCCAGACCGCTGGATTCACGAGCCTTCCCGGATGCCGCCAGACGTACAGCGGGCTTTTCGCTGCGTTATCGGCGTGGACTACCCGGCGCCACTGGTTGACCACGGCCGCCAGCGCGCCAAGGCACTGGTCATGTTCGGGCGCTTCACCAGCCCGGAAAAAAGGCAGGTCAGGTGAGGACGTGGGCGACGACACCTGCCCTGCCGTTCTGTCTGGAATCCGGCAAAACCTAGAAGTTCAGCCGGAAGCCGGCCTGCACCAGCCGTGGTGGCCCTGGCAGGATGCCCCGCACCCGGTCGGCAATGTAGAGCCGATCGGTAAGGTTTTTCGCCGTGACAAAGAAAGTCGTCCGCCACGGCTCGACACGGTAGTTGGCCGTAGCATTCCAGATGGTGTAAGCCGGAAGCAAGCCAAGCTGTCCGTTGGCAAACACGGCTGGATTCACCGGCGAGGTTGGACGCAGGTTGAGGTCATCGCCAAACTGTTCCCCGACATAAACGGCTTCTACCTGCATGTCGAAGCCTTTGGGGTGGACGTACCCAAGAGCGCCAGTGAACATGTGGCGGGGGGTATAGGGAATCCGATTCCCTGTCACCAGGACGTTACCAAAGCCCGAAACGCTGCTGAAGCGGCGCCCCTCAAAACGGGCATCGCCAACGAACGTATAGTTGACCCGCACGAAGACGTTGTGCGCTGACTTGAACAGCAATCCGCTATCAATCCGGCCAAAAATTTCCAGTCCCTGATGGAGTGTCTTACCGGCGTTGGTCAGGGTTGCACCGACACCGCCGGCTAGGCTAGCCGGCACAATCTGGTTCGAGAAGTCCATGCGGAAGTAGGAAGCGTCGAGGCGGATGCCCTGTACCGGAACGCTGCGGATGCCAACTTCCGTGTTCCAGCTCAGCTCCGGGTCGAGATCAACGACGCCGCCCGTGTTGGAAATGATGTCTTCCGTACGTGGCGGGGCAAATCCCCGGTGAATACCAGCAAAAATGGTTGCCCGCTGCTTGAGGTTGTAAGACGCACCGATGCCCGGCACCACCTGTGTCAGGACGACTTCGCCTCGCGCGCCCAACCCGTTGTTCGCCAGACGGTTGGCCCGGACGAAAGAAACCCGCTCTACCCGCACACCGGGCGTCACGGTCAAGTTGCCGAAGATGAAGCGGTTCTGGATGTAACCGGAAAAGGCATCATTGCCGCGAAAGTTGTTTTCGACGGTGACGCCGGTGCGCGCCGTTGGCGTCGAACCATTGATTTGCCGCCGCTCTTGGTTTTCGCGGTGATAGCGAAAGCCGGTGTCCAGCTCATTGCGCAGTCGCCCGAATCCGAAACTGGCGCGCACCTGTGGCGTGACGCCGAAGGTGTAGTAGTTACGTACCCGCCCTTCGTTGCCGCACGTCGTAAAGAGATCGATCATGCCACGGCAACCGCCAACGCCAATGCGATTGGGGCGCTGGTTCGAGTTGCTTGACTGTCGCCACCAGGCTCGGTCGAATGTTGAGCCATAGATGCTCGTCGTCAGCAGGATGTTCGGGTTGACGACAAAGCTGTGCACAGCGGCAGCTCCAAACCGTCTGAAATCCGTGGCGTCGTTGCGAAACGGATTCTGGCGTGGATTGGCCTGGTATTCGTCAAGGCGCAGTCCCGAATAGGTCACACGTGAGTTCTCGTCGTAGTAGTTGGTCTTGAACGTCAACACCTGCCGCGTGCCGAAGGTGGAAACCGACTTGAAGTTGAAGTCATAGATGCCGCTGCGCGTGTTGTCGCGGGCGCCTTCGCCCTGCTTGCGCATGAAATCGAGAAGAAAACCGGTGTTGCCCAGTTTCCACCCGTAAGTGATGAGTCCGTTGAAATAGTCGCGGTTGCCACCCACAAGCAGAAGTGACCCACTTGGCGTGTCGGGCGGATTGGGCGTGATGTAGTTGATGACGCCGCCAACCGTGACCGGGCCATAGAGAATCTGTCCCGATCCTTTGACCACTTCAATGGTTTCAAAGCGTTCGATGGGTGGATGGTAGTAGGAGGCGTTGTCGCCGTAGGGCGCAAAGGCTAGCGGCAGCCCATCTTCAAGCAGCAGCACCTTCGTCGAGCGCGTCGGATTGAGACCACGGATGCCGATGTTGGGGCGGAGACCGAAGCCTTCCTCGTCTCGGACGTGGATGCCGGGCAGCTTGCGCAGCGCCTCGTTGGTGTTGAAGACCCGGCTGAGCTGCAAGGTGCGCTCGTCGAGAATGTCCACCGTGCCGGGGATACGGTTGAGGGATTCGCTCGTCCCGACGATGCTGTTGATGCTGACGATGATGTTTTCCGCCAGCGGCGAAATATCAAGCGAAACGGTGACGGAAGTGACTTCACTGCCGCTGACTTTGACGATTTTCGTAGCGGTTTGGTACTGCTCGGCCGTGACAGTGATTTCGTAGTCACCGGGCGGCAACTGATCGAACCGGAATTCGCCGTTGGCATCGGTTTGAGCCTTTTGAATGACACCGGCGGTCAACCCACGTAGCTGCACCAATGCACCTGCCACCGGTGCGTTCGTCGCTGTCACGGCACGTCCGGCAATAGCTGGTTGGTCTGGTGCCGGTGGAGTTGTTTGCGCTGCTGCCGAGCCAATGATGGTCAGGATTGCAGAACTTATCAGGATAAATCTGGACAGGGAGGCGTACCAAGGGCTGGGTTGCCACCAACGTCTGGGTTGCCCCCAACGTGCCAGCCGGATGCCTTGGGTAAGGTAGTTCATCATGCTGTTCCTCAAGCATGTGGTGATGTGCTGCTGTGCTAAGAGCAGCGCTGGTCTAAGTAGTGCCTCTCAGTATAAGCAAAATGATAATCATTTTCAACAATAAAAGGAAAATCGGCCACCAAACCCTACTTACCGTTGGGCGCCTGGCCAACTGACCGGAACTCAGATGCGCATAAGCTCTTCTTCTTTGGCCTTAGCTAGGTCGTTGAGCTTTTGCATGAAGGCGTCGGTCTGTTTCTGGATTTGATCCAGGGCGACTTTGTGCTCGTCCTCTGAGATGAGCTTTTCCTTGAGCAGTTTCTTGACATCTTCATTGGCATCCCGACGAATATTGCGCAGTCCTGCCCGGTGTTCTTCTGCCAGTTCACGAACGCTGCGCGCCAACTGTTTCCGTCGTTCCTCTGTCAGCGGAGGGATGGGAAGCCGAATGACTTTGCCGTCATTGGATGGTGTGATACCGAGGTCGGATGACTGAATGGCACGCTCAATAGCACCTAGCAAGGAGGTATCCCATGGCTGGATGGTGATCAGAGCTGCTTCTGGGACGCTAATGTTGGCAAGTTGGTTGAGTGGCATCAGCGTGCCATAGGATTCTACCTGAATGCCATCGAGCAGACTCACAGAAGCACGGCCAGTTCGAATTGAGCTAAACCGACGGCGCGCGTCCTCAAGGGTTTTTTCCATGCGAGCTGTAGCTTCTTTCACAATCTCTTGGGTCGTCATGCAGCTTCCTCTAAACGTCAAAGATGGTTTGACCTAAGCGATACCGGTTGTTGGAAAGCCAGCCAGCCTGGCCGGAAAACAGCCCGACAGGAGAAGATTGCCTTTATGAAGCATAGGCAGCAGCCGTTGGGGGCACGGCACTGACCAACGTGCCGATGGGTTCACCAGTAACAACGCGGTAGATGTTACCTTTGGTTAGCAAGTCAAAAACAATGATCGGCAGCGCATTGTCCTTGCATAAGGCAATGGCTGAAGCATCCATAACATTGAGTCCTTGTTCTAATACCTGTTGATATGTGACGTGGCGATAGCGTTGAGCAGTGGCGTCTTTTGCCGGATCGGCCGTGTAGATGCCATCCACCTTGGTTGCCTTCAAAAGCACTTCGGCTTTGATCTCGCATGCCCGGAGTGCCGCCGTGCTGTCGGTGGTGAAGAAAGGGCTACCGGTGCCAGCGGCAAAAATGACCACCCGTCCCTTCTCAAGGTGGCGCACAGCGCGGCGTGGGATGAACGGTTCTGCCACTTGTCGCATTTCAATGGCAGAGACAACGCGCGTTGCCACACCGAGTTGTTCAATGGCATTTTGCAACGCCAGACTGTTGATAACCGTGGCAAGCATTCCCATGTAATCCGCCGAAGCGCGATCAATTCCGGCTGCACTGGCTTCGGCCCCGCGGACAATGTTGCCACCGCCAACAACTAGTGCAAGCTGAACACCGAGTTGATGGACATCACGCACTTGCTCGGCAACTTCCTGAACGGTGGCGGGATCGATGCCAAACCCACGCTGCCCTTCGAGAAACTCCCCGCTGAGTTTGAGCAGGACCCGTTTGTAAACCGGCACTGGCATTGTCGTGGGCAAAGAAGGTGGTGTTGGCGTTGCGTCCATACTGAGTTTGAGTAAATCAGCGGATGGCTTGGGGTGCAAACCCTTCGCTCTGGGCCAGAAGATCAGGCAGTAGTGACAAAACGCAAAATAAAACGCCCCGTTTCGTGGGGCGTTTGAGCGTTATTGTTTGGTCGTCATTGCAGCTACCTCGCTGGCAAAGTCGTCAGTTTTCTTTTCAAGACCTTCGCCCATCTTGAAGCGCACAAACCGGCGAATGCGGATGTTTTCACCTGTTTTGGCAATGAGTTGTTTGAGTAATTCTCCAACCGTAATGCTCTGGTCTTTGACAAAGGGCTGTTCGAGAAGACAGGTTTCTGCACGGAACTTGCCAAGGCGACTTTCGACAATGTTTTCAATAATGTGGGCTGGCTTGTTTGCCGTTTTTGGATCGGCAGCTACCTGCGCCCGCAGAATCTCACGTTCTCTTTCAAGAACCTCGGCCGGGATTTCATCCGCCGAGATGTACTCGGCGTTGAGCGCGCAGATTTGCAGGGCAATGTCACGCACGAACTCTTTGAAGGTGTCGCTACGTGCGACAAAATCAGTTTCGCAGTTGACTTCAACTAAAACGCCAATGCGGCCGCCGGTGTGAATGTAGGCTTCGACCAAACCCTCTGCTGCTATCCGCGATTCCTTCTTGCTTGCAATGTACTTGTTGCGTTCACGCAGAATGGCAATGGCTTTTTCTTCGTTACCCTGGGCTTCTTCCAAGGCTTTTTTACATTCCATCATACCGGCTCCGGTTTTTTCCCGGAGGGCTTTGACTGCTGCTGCGCTTACATCTGCCATGAATGCTTCCCTCAACAGAAATGGCGGTGGTCTCAGGCTGTTACAGCTTCAGTTGCTGTCACTGAGGTAGATGTAGTCGGTGGCGTTGCACCTCCTTGGACCTCGGCGCTACCTGCCTCAGCCTTGCTAGCATCGCCTTTTTCGATGCCCATGCTGCGACCTTCAATAATCGCATCGGCGATTTTGGCACTAATCAGACGTACCGAGCGTAGAGCATCGTCATTGCCGGGAATGACATAGTCAACCCCTACTGGAGAGCAGTTGGTGTCCACCAAGGCGATGACTGGAATGCCCAGGCGGTTAGCTTCAGCAATAGCAATCTCCTCTTTCTTCGTGTCAATGACAAACAGTGCTTGGGGCAGGCGAGCCATCGTACGGATGCCCGAAAAGGTCCGTTCGAGCTTGGTGTATTCTTTTTCGATGCGCTGGATTTCCTTCTTCGTGAGGGATTGGTAGCGTCCGTCTGTCCGCATTGCTTCCAGGTCGCGCAGCCGCTTCATCGAGCGCTGAATGGTCTGGAAGTTGGTCAGCAGGCCGCCTAGCCAGCGTTGGTTTACATACGGCATGCCGCAGCGGGTAGCTTCTTCGGCAATTGCGTCTTGGGCCTGGCGCTTTGTTCCGACAAAGAGAACCGTCCCGCCTTCGGCTGCCGTTTGTCCGACAAAGCGGACCGCCTCACGCAGAAGCCGCTGGGTCTTTTGGAGATCAATGATGTAAATGCCATTGCGTTCACCGAAGATGTACTCCTTCATCTTCGGATTCCATCGCCGTACCTGATGCCCGAAGTGAACGCCAGCTTCGAGCAATTCCTTCATTGTGACCGTGACTGCCACTCACAACCCCTTTCTTTACAAGCCTTAGCTTGTTTGGATGGTTTATCTACTCACCACACACGCCGCGGTCAACCTTTCGGTTGTCAGCGGAACACATCCAGTGCATGGCAATGGAATGTAGGTCGTTGCCACGGTAGCCGGAAAGACAGGCCCAACGCGGCTGTGACCTATCGTTTTGAGAACTGGAATCGCTTGCGCGCGCCCTTTTGTCCGTACTTTTTGCGTTCTTTCATGCGTGGATCGCGCGTCAGGAAACCCGCTTTCTTCAAACGGTGGCGTAGCTCGATGTTGAACTGGAGCAGGGCCTTGGCAATGCCATGCCGAATAGCGCCGGCCTGACCAGACAAACCACCGCCAGAAACATTAACCAAAACATCAAACTTACCCAAGGTCTCCGTTACTTGGAGCGGTTGGCGGATCAGCGCCCGCAGGGTTTCGCTTGGAAAGTAGCCTTCAAAAGTGCGTTTGTTGACTGTGATGTTGCCGTCGCCCGGACGCAAATAGACACGTGCTGTAGCTGTTTTGCGGCGACCTGTGCCGTAGTATTGAATAAGCGTTCCCACGCTTGACTTACCTCACCAGCTTTGAATCGCTAAGGTTTTCTACTTTCCTGAAGAACATCCTTGTTGTTTTGGTGTTTTTGCATGACACCTTGCGAAAAGACTCACAAAGCGCGGAGGGTATCAAGGACTAGTGGCTGCGGACGCTGTGCCTGGTGTGGATGGTTCGGACCAGCATAGATGCGAAGTTTCTTCGCCATCTTGCGACCAAGCTTGGTCTTCGGCAGCATTCCAACGATTGCATGGTGCAAGATGCGGGTTGGAAACTTAGCCATCAAGTCCTTGGCGCGGATTTCGCGCAGTCCACCGGGATAGCCGGTATGCCACCGGTAAAGCTTTTGGTCCCACTTATTACCCCGGAACACGACCTTTTCAGCATTGATGACGATCACCCCATCGCCCATATCCAGGAAGGGGGTGTAGCGTGGATGATGCTTCCCCATCAGGATGGGGGCAATTTGCGATGCCAAGCGTCCCACAGTCAGCCCGGTGGCATCTACCAGAAACCATTTGCGCTCCGGTTCAGGAAGTGGCCCCTTAGGTACGTAGGTCTGTCCGGTGTATACCTTCCGTGGGCGGCGACGGACTGCTAGTTTCGGCGCGCCGTCACCTGGCGAAGAAGGTGCGGTGGACTCTGCAGCTTGTGTTGATTCAGATGTCGGTTCACTCATACAGGTTGAATGGGTTCTCCCCGCAGTTTCAGCCCTTTGCTACCCGGCCGCAGATGCCTGTACGCTCACACGAGTGTAAGACAGTTTTGGAATGAGTCACAGCCAGAAGCAAAGCGAACAAACAGAATATGCAGTCCTGTCCAACCTGTCAAGGGCAAGAGCACATCAGGAAGAAAGCTTGCCAGGAGACTTGGCAACTGGTTGGTTAGGGCTTCGATGCAGCAGGGAAGCCCCAACCCCAAGCCCCAACAGACTCAGGACAATGGTGAGACTAACCAGCGGCGGCAGATGAAACCAATCTAACGCTAGGGCCAGCATTTTGATACCGATGAAAAGGAGAATGACAAACACGGCTTTGTCAAGGTGAATAAGCATACGCTTGGCTGCCGCCACCAAAAAATACATCGAGCGCAAGCCAAGTACGGCAAAGATGTTGCTCGTGTAGACCAAGAAGGGGTCTTGGGTGACGGCAAAAATCGCGGGTACGCTGTCAAAAGCAAACATGATGTCTGACGCTTCAATGACGAGCAGACACAGAAAGGCCGGAGTAAACGCCCGGTAAGAGCACCCCTGCCCGTCTGTGACTCTGGTCAAAAAGCGCCCGCGATCAAGCTGCGTTGCAATCCGGTTGGGAAAAAACTGCCGTAGGAAGCGTACGGCCCAGTGGTTGGTGTAGTCCGTTTCTTCCGACACGTCCTTGTGCCCGGCGCGAAAAAGGGCATACACCGACCACAGAATGACCAAGCCGAAACCAAAGAAGACCACCCGCTGGAGTTCGATGTGCCAACCGAAGATGTGCAGTGTCCCCAGCGCCTTCGCGCCAAACAACAGCCCAACGCCCAGACCAATGAAAAGCGCGCGAAACAGTAGAGCGCCGATGATGCCCCAGTACAGAATCCGGTGATGCAGGTACTCTGGAATGGCAAAAGCAGAAAAAATCGCCAGAAAGACAAAGAGGTTATCTACGGCAAGGGATTTTTCGAGGGCGTAGGCTGTCAGAAACAGCAGGGCATCATCGGTCCCGCGAACTGAAGCTATGTAACCGGCAAACGCTAGGGAGACCACTACCCAAATAACTGACCAAGTTGCTGCCTTAAGCATCGAAACTGGCCGGTCTGTTCGGCCAGAGGCGAGGTCAATCCAGAGGAAGCCAATAACAAGCGTGATGAAAACAACAAAATGGATTAGGGGGGTAGTTGCTGCTGACGCCGGATAGGGCTGCATTGAAATCAGCTTTCGTTATTTGTTGGGCTGGTCACGCAGGCCGATAATAGCATTTTTGGAGAACTCAATTTTGACTGATGGCGCAACGAGCAGGTGTAGCGTGTTTTCCTTCTCGTTGATCCCGGCCACCGTTCCGTAAATTCCACCCTCTGTAATGACCCGGTCGCCATTTTTGAGGTTGTTGCGCATGGTTTCGAGTTCTTTTTGGCGCTTGCGCTGGGGAGCAATGACTAGGAAGTAGAAGATGGCGACTATCGCCAGAATTGGAACAAGCTGGATGAGAAAGCTCACTGCACCACCCTGTGCCAAGACGATGTTCATGTCGCAGGAAACTCCTCAAGTGAAAGCTGACGACGGTGGAAGTCGGCCCTGAAGCGGCCGAACTCCCCTTGTTCCAGAGCGTGCCGAATCTGTCGCATCAGGTCAAGATAGTGATGCACGTTGTGATAGGTTGCTAGGATGGAGGCAAGGATTTCTCCTGCCCGCATCAAGTGGGCCAGATAGGCGCGTGAGTACCGCTGACAAACAGCACATGTACAGTCTGGATCAAGCGGTTGCTCATCTCGGATATAGCGTGCATTGCGCAGGTTGAGCCGGCCGGTTGTGGTGAAAACCGTGCCATTGCGGGCATGCCGGGTTGGCATGACACAATCGAACATGTCCACGCCCCGGGCTACGGATTCAACTACGTCGGCTGGCGTTCCAACGCCCATCAGGTAGCGGGGTTTGTCAGCCGGCAGGCGCGGCGCGATAAATGCTGTTGTGTCATACATCAGGGATTTTTCCTCGCCGACGCTCAGACCCCCGATGGCATAGCCTTCAAAGCCAATCTCCAGCAGACCTTCCAGGGAACGAGCACGCAGCTCTGGATAGACCCCGCCCTGCACAATGCCAAACAGGGATTGGCGTTCTCGGTCAGCGTGGGCGTCAAAGTACGTCCGGCATCGCCGCGCCCAACGCTCGGTCAACTCAAGCGATCGTTGCACCTGCTCGTAAGAAGCCGGATATGGCGGGCACTCGTCGAAGGCCATAACAATGTCCGATCCGAGCGCAATCTGGACCTCGATGGAAACTTCCGGCGACAGCAACAACCGGGTTCCGTCAAGATGGGAGCGGAAAAAGACACCTTCCTCGGTGATGGTGCGCAACTGACCGAGAGAAAACACCTGGTAACCACCGCTATCGGTCAGAATCGATCGCGGCCAACTCATGAAGCGGTGCAGTCCACCGAGTTCCCGAATGACCTCATGGCCGGGGCGCAAAAACAAATGGTAGGTGTTAGCCAGAATGATGCGCGCATCCAGCGCCTCTAGCATCTCCTGGGTGAGGGCTTTGACGGTCGCAGCCGTCCCCACGGGCATAAACACCGGCGTTTCAATCACGCTGCGGGTGGTTGTGAGCCGACCGCGCCGTGCTTCCGTCCCGGTATCAACGGCAAGTAGCTCAAAGCGCAGACTCATCGTGCCTTCATGAGGTTGCCGGCAATGCGGGCGGCAAGCTCGCGGGGCACAAACCGCGTCGCCTGCGACAGGAGGCTGTTAGCAAAACCCGATACAACAAAACTGCTCTGCCGACGCATGCCGGCAAAGGCGGTTTCAACAACTTCTTCTGGAGTTTGGGCGCGCCGGAGCATGTCGCGCGCTGTCCCTTCGGCAACTTGTGCCGTGTCGAAAAACTCCGTCGCCGTGGCTCCCGGACACAGTGCCATCACAAGTACACCTTGGTTGCGGCACTCTTCGTGCAGCGCTTCAGAAAAGCTCAGCACGTAGGCTTTTGTAGCTGCATAGGCGCCCAGATAGGGCACGGCCTGAAAGGCAGCCGTCGAGGCAACATTGAGAACCAGCCCCTGCCGCCGCGCCAGCATCCCCGGCAGGTAGCGATGGGTTAGCTCGGTGAGCGTGACGATGTTGAGCTGAAGCATTTCTAGGTTGCGCTTGAGGTCAGTTTCCACAAACCGTCCACCGATGCCGAAGCCAGCGTTGTTAATGAGGCCGTCCACACGTCGTTTTAGGCGTTCGGTTTCCTCAAAGACCTCCCGGGCGGCTTCTGGCCGGCTGAGGTCCTTGACCAGCACGTCTACTGTGATGCCGTACTGCGTGGTTAACTCAGCCGCCAGCTCCCGGAGCTTTTCTTCCCGCCGCGCCACCAGCACGAGATTTGCCTTTTCCCGCGCAAATCGCCGGGCGAAGGCTGCTCCAATGCCGACGGACGCCCCGGTGATGAGTACCGTTTTCCCAACCCAGCTCTCTATCCCTGTCATTTCCCTTGGTTTGGTCAAATCGGAGAAATTCCGGTCTGAAAAAAATGTCTTGCGGCAAAACGTCCACAATGTGCCAGCCTACGTGCCACTTGCCAGAATTTCACCGTTGCCGGACGGCACGGCTGCTTGGTTCGGCAAGCACCTGGCGAAAGTAGGCAATGGTCCGCTCTAAGCCAATGTCAAGCGGGATGTGTGGTTTCCAGTTCAGGCGTTCGTAGGCCAGGGTAATGTCAGGTCGCCGACGCTGTGGGTCGTTTTCCGGTAGCGGACAGTACACGATAGGCGAGGTCGAACCCGTCATGGCAAGTACCTTCTGCGCCAGCTCAGCGACCGTGAACTCATCCGGGTTGCCAAGGTTGACCGGCCCTGTAAATCCCTCTGCCTGCATCATGCGGACAAGACCTTCTACAAGGTCCTCCACATAGCAAAAAGATCGGGTTTGTGAGCCATCGCCATACACTGTCAAGGGCTTTTCCCGCAGAGCCTGGCAGATGAAGTTGCTGACCACGCGCCCATCGTTTTCAAGCATATTCGGGCCGTAGGTATTGAAAATCCGTACAATCCGCACGTCCACTCCGTGCTGGCGATGGTAGTCCATCGTCAGCGTCTCGGCCACGCGCTTGCCTTCGTCGTAGCAGCTCCGCGGCCCGATGGGATTGACGTTGCCCCAGTAGCTTTCCGGCTGTGGATGCACGAGTGGATCGCCATAGACTTCCGAAGTCGAGGCCAGCAAAAAGCGTGCGCCGACCCGTTTGGCTAACCCTAGCATGTTGAGGGTACCTAAAACGCTGGTTTTGACAGTTTGGATGGGATTCGCCTGATAGTGGACAGGCGACGCCGGACAGGCCAAGTGGTAGATTTGCGTGACTTCGAGTCGGATGGGCTCAATGACATCGTGACGCACGAGCTCGAAGTGCGAATGAGAAAGGAACGGTCGGATGTTAGCCCGTTGACCCGTGTAGAAGTTGTCAAGACAGATGACTTCGTGGCCTTCGTCCAGAAGCCGTTTACAAAGATGTGTACCAATAAAGCCGGCCCCGCCGGTAACGAGAATCCGTTCGGTCATAGATAATGTGGTCTACATCGGCCATAAAGCTATCGGTGCGGGTTCTGTCTATGGAGTGTCCAATCCGAGAAGTGGTTCCTGACTTAGGTTAGAGACGTTGGTCAATGCTTTAGGATCGGGATAGTAGGCACTGATTTGTACAGTTTCCAGAAGGTAGTTGAGGATTGAGAGTATCGTGTAGTGTGATGCCGGAACGCTATCGAGCAAGTCGCGTACTGTTGGTTCGCCGGCATGAAGGCGATACCAAATGTCATAAGCAATCGGCAGGAGGTGATCTTCACCTTCCCACCGAAGGTCATCACCTAGGGGACGGTACCGCTGCAAAGGCGGAAACTGATGCCGCAGCGTCCCGACTTCATCCTGCATCCGGACCGCTTCCATCAGCATGGTCATACCGGGAAGGAGAATATCGCAGGTTGCACCTGCGGTGACTTCCTGTTGCCCGCCCTTGAACTCGAACGTACCTTCGGTTGGCGGCGGCTGAAAAAGCTGGAAGAAGGCTTCACTGCCGGTAAGGTGACCCATCATCGACCGGCACAGGTGTCCGTTGTCGAAGTAGATTTCAGCTATCGTCATGCCCAGCGGGTCATCCACGCGCAGTGTGCCAGTCATACCAGAACTGATGATGGTTTGAATGACGGTCGGCAGGTCGAAAAACTTGAGATTTCCACTCAACTGGCGCTGGCGCTCCCTGCGCATGTTCCGTACGGTGGATTCGAGCCGCTGGGCAAAAACAAAGCACAACCGCAGTGCCAGCTCGGGAAAGCCAGCAACAACTGAAAGAAAGTTGTCACGTGTAATGCGGAAGATTTCGCCGCCACCGGGCATGCGCGCTGCCGAAGCTCGGCTGGAGCAGGTAAACATGGCAACTTCGCCAATCACATCACCGGCGGCCACGTAAGCCACCGGTGTCAGTTCTTTAGACCCTTCTGTCGCCGGACGACGAATCTCTACCACCCCAGACTTGATCACATAGAGGTAATCAGCCGGGTCGCCAATGCGGAAAACATCATCGCCAGGTTCAAGGACAATAACTTGTCCTCGCAGGAGCAGAGCTTGCAGGGTCAAGTCAGAAAGCGGCGAAAAAAGTTCACATTCCCGCAAGAACAAAATTTCCGGCGGTGACGAACGTAGTTCTGGAGAAGACATAAGCACATCACGACCCGGAATCAAACGAAGGAGTGGTTTTTTGGCGTGGTCTATTGTGCACGATGCCGTCTTGGGCGAACAGGGAAAAGCGACCGTTAGCCGCTGCATCAAGCGCAGAAGGAAATCACGGCTTATGAGGGCCGGCGGAGCTCTTGCTTGACCGCGTTGGTAATGCCCGCAGCAGATAGGCGTGGCAAGTAGATATACCGCCCCCCGAACAGTTCTGCGAGCTGTTTAGCCTCGCCGCGTGAGACAAAACGGTTTTGCGTGTCAAAGACCACCGTGCGGATGTCGCTAGCAATGTACAACCGCGCCAAGTCTTCTAACTCCTGCCGGATAAGGTCAGCCCGTGAAAAGCTTGCTGTTGGTTCAAGGGGGCGGGCCGGGACGTTACCGCGTCCGTCGCCGATGATGATAACGAGCGCCTCTGTGTAAGCCCCTGTGCGGCGGACTTCCTCAATGAGCGCCTGCGCCCGCCGCAAGGCGTCATTGAGAGGTGTTGCGCCGCCGGTAGGCAGGGTTTCGAGCTGGCGCTTGGCGGCTTCGACACTTTGCGTTGGCATCAGGAGAACCCGGCTTTCGTTCCCGTAGCAACCGATCAGCGCCACTTTATCCCGGTTGACATAAGACTGGCGCAGCAGTTCGACAACGGCCCCTTTGGCCTGACCCATGCGGTTAGCCGCCATGCTCCCGGAAGCATCCACGATGAAAACGATGAGCGCGCCAGTGCGCTGGCGGAGTTTCTTGAGCCGAACATCCTCTTTCTTGAGCAAAACCCGGTCAGGTGTTTTTCCATTTGCCAGCAGAGCCTGGCGGCGAGCAGGTTGGTGGGGAGCTGCCTGGCGCAGGGTAGCTTCAATGGCGATGCGTCCACGCGAGGGTTCACCCGGCACAGAGCGAACGTGACGCCCGGACTGGAAGTTGTCGCGTTCAGAGCGTTTTCCATAGCGCCCCAGACGTGCTTTCTTAGCAAAAAAATCAAAGTCGGCGTCGAGGATAGCTTCCTCAGGGTCAAAGACCAAAGATAGGTCTTCTAACTCGTCTGGCGGTGACGGTGGCTCTGGTTCATCTTCAGAGCCTTCTGCCGGGGGTGGGGGTGGTGGCGGAGGCTCAGGTTCACTTTCAGGCCGCTGAGTTGCCCGTGGCAGCAAGACGAAAAACTCTGCTGCCCGGCAGTCATCTTCGTTGACTGTTGTGCGTCCTTCAAGTGCTGCGTTGGCTTGGACGGCCAGCGTTGCAAAATATTCTGCCCGCTGCCCGACGGTACCTAGCGCTGCTGCTCGACCACAAAGCCAACGCAGTACATCGTCGCCTAGCTTGACTTGCGGCAGCCGCCGCCGTGCTTCACTCAGAAGGTTTCGAATTCGCTCTGTCTCGTCAGCATAGAGCAGTTGCAGGGTTTCCGGGTCACGCTCAAAGGCGGCAACGGTTTCCATAACCTTCTGGCGGGTTTCAAGGTCAGGTTGGCGCGACGCTGCTACAATCAAGCCTAGTCGGTCAAGAACGTGCCAGCGCACAGGGCCATCATTAGGGTTGAAAGCTGCAATGAGACCAAATTTTGCCGGTGAGATAACGGACATGCCTTCTCGCTCAACCCGCAAGTAGCCGTCATCTAGGCAGGTTAGTAGGGCATTTTCCACGTGGAGCGGGAGCAGGTTGAGGTTGTCGGCAAAGACATAGCCGCCGTGGGCTTGTGCGAGGATGCCCGGAGCAAAGCGCCGTTTGCCGCCGACCAGAGTAGCTTCAAGATCGAGTCCGCCGAACAGCCGGTCTTCACTGATGTTGCTCGGCAGGATGACGAAGGGCGGGCGTCCACCATCAACCTCAGGGGTGATTTGGGCAAAACTGCGTGCGAGAACCGACTTAGCACTACCGGGTGGGGCCGCAAAGGCGACACCGCGCAGGCGCGGCTCAATAGCCAGCAGCAACAAAGCCCGTTTGACCGGGATATGCCCGACAACGGCAACAAAAGGCAGCGTGACGTGCTGAAAAGGGAGGCCAGTTTGGACGTAAGACCCCATGGCGAGCCGCTAAAATGAGAAAGCACCATGCCTACAACTTCAGCTTATATCACAAACGGAAAGCTGGGCATGCGCGCACGGATATCTAACGGTGTTGTCTGGCCTGGTCGTCATCCCGCCCTGAAACGCTTTGGAGTAAGGTAAAGCATGCTGCTTGCTGGGCGCAGCGACTTGAGTCTCTACTCGGCGGCTTCTATGATGCCTTTGCTATGGCTGACCGTACGTTTACTCGCCGTGAGCTTCGCCCGGAACGTAAGCCGGCGTGGCTTAAAATTCGCTTCAATGCTCGCGAGAAATTTCAGGAAGTCGCGCACCTAGTAGATGATCTTTCCTTGAATACCGTCTGCCAAGAGGCGCGCTGTCCCAACATCTGGGAATGTTTTTCCAATCGGACAGCGACCTTTATGCTGATGGGCGACATTTGCACGCGGCACTGTGGCTTCTGCGCAGTGGCAAAAGGAACGCCGCGACCGCTTGACGCCGACGAACCACGCCACGTAGCTGAGGCTGTCCGTAGGCTAGGGTTACGTCATGCCGTCATCACTTCGGTCAACCGCGATGACCTGCCGGATGGTGGCGCCCAGCATTTTGCAGCAACCATTCGAGAAATCCGGCGTTACAACCCTGGCTGCCGTGTGGAAGTGCTCATCCCGGATTTCTGCGGCAACTGGGAAGCCTTAGCCGTGGTCATGCAAGCCCGCCCCGATGTGCTCAACCACAACACGGAGACAGTTAGGGCGCTTTACAAGCGCGTACGCCCTGATGCCATCTATGCCCGTTCGATGGAGTTGTTGCGGCGGGCCGCCGCCTACCGTTCCCCGGACTATCCTGTGCTTACCAAGTCCGGCATTATGCTGGGCTTGGGTGAAACACGGGAAGAGGTATTGGAAACAATGCGCGACCTGCGCGACAGCGACTGCGACATCCTAACGCTTGGGCAATACTTGCGGCCGAGTTTGCGCCATCTGCCGGTTGAGAAGTTCTACCACCCGGACGAATTTGCCGAACTTCGGCAGATTGGGCTGGCTATGGGGTTCAAGCATGTAGAGGCCGGCCCCTTAGTGCGAAGCTCCTACCATGCGCACGAGCAGGTGGCCGAAGTCAACCATCCAACCCCGGTTCTCACTTCGGAGAGCACGGCTTTACCGTCGTTGCCAACCCTGGTGCAACTGACCCGTCGCCGCTCGGCTTTACCATCGCCCGCCTTGTCCGATGTAGAGCTGTCCCCGGACAAAACAGCCTAGCCCAGAAGCTGTGGCACAATATCGCCGGCTTTGCCGCGCAGCGAAATTGTCATGTGAGGCGTCAGGTCGGTGCTTTCCGGATTGACTTCAATGACGGCTGCCCCGGCATCGCGGGCGGCAAAGGGAATGAGCGCCGCCGGATAAACCACCCCTGAAGTACCAATGACCAGACAGACATCGCACCGGGAAGCCGCCACTTCGGCCTCTTCAAACGCACCGGCCGGAAGCATTTCACCAAAAAGAACAACATCCGGGCGTAGGGGCTCGTCATCTTCTCCCCGTGGAGGCAAGGTCGGCAGCGGGGTGTCTGGAAGGGGATAGCGCTTGCCTGTCCGAAGCCCGCGTCCTCGCCAGATGTTTCCGTGCAGCTCAATGACGCGCCGGCTACCGGCCTTCTGGTGTAAGCCATCTACGTTTTGTGTCACCACCAAAAAGTCGTCGAATCGTGTTTCCGCTTGGGCAACAGCAAGGTGTGCGGCGTTCGGGACGACGGTTTTGAGTAACGTCCGCCGATAGTCAAACCATTCCCAAGCTGTGGTGAGGTCCTGCTCAAGCAAACCGATGGAAGAAGCAATCGTAGCCGGCATGCCTTTCCACGTAGCGCCCGTGCCGCGAAAGGTCGGGACGCCGGATTCAGCCGAAATGCCGGCACCAGTAAAGACGACCACGCGCTTGGCTGTGGCAAGGTACTGGCGAGCTCGTCGAAGCTGATCGTCGGTCATAGTGGGTCGAGGATGGGTGACTAAAGGGTTTCAGCCGAAGTGGGAGCTGGGGCAGAAGCTGTCTTGCGGCGGAAAAGGCCGACCAGTTTTCCGACCGGCCCTTGTCCGGCATAGAGAATGGCCAAAATGAGCAATGTCCACTCGGAGTAGTTATAGACAAGGAAAATTAACAGGCCTAGGGAAGGCAACACCACTTGCGGATGCCGGGTGTAAGGGCCGAGGTCCTTGAAACTGTTGAAACGCAGGGTACTAACCATCAACAGCGCAAGGGTAATGGCAAGGATGAACAAGCCAATGCCCCATTCAGTTGGTGTTAGCTGTAGCTTTTGTCCGAAGAGATGAAAGTGGGTCTCTCGGTAAACGACCGGAAGTGGTGTAAAGTGCACAATTGCCGCCAAAAGGCCGGCCGCCGCCGGGGTTGGAAGGCCGACAAAAAAGCGTTTGGTTGTCATGGCCTCGGCCGGAATAGGTTTGGTCGCCTGAACGTTGAAGCGCGCCAGACGTAGCGTGCAGCAAATGAGGTAAATAAAAGCGGCTCCCCACGCCAGCTTCTGGAAAGCCGGAATGCCGGAAAACCCCCAGGTGTACATTAGGACGGCCGGTGCGATGCCAAAGCTGAGCACATCGGCCAGGCTGTCGAGTTGAACACCGAAATCACTCGTAGCGTGCATGAGCCGTGCGATGCGTCCGTCAAGGAAGTCGCATAGCACCGACCAGCCAATGCACAAAGCAGCAATATCGAAGTGACGAGTCGCCGTTTCTGGCTCGCCGAGTGCAATGAACTTATAGCCCTTCAAGCTTTCAACCACGGCATAAAAGCCCATGTAGATGTTGATGCAGGTAATGAAGCTCGGTAGGACGTAGACACCCTTGCGCAGGCGGCGGCGAGTAAGAGGCTGTTGGGTTTCAGCTTCACGGTTCATGACAACAGAGGGTTTTTGTGGCTAGTCCAGTGGGCGAACTCGTCCAATAATGGTGGTGCCGCCCTTGACCCGTTGACCTTGGCGGACATGGAGTTCAACTTCAGCCGGGACAATGAGATCGGTACGTGAACTGAACTTGATAAGTCCAATCCGCTCACCACATGCCACACGGTCACCAACGCCTTTCCACAGCACACACCGGCGGGCAATGAATCCGGCGATCTGCTTGAGCGTAACAGTGATATGCGTTCCTTCTAATACGACAATGAACTGCTCGTTGGTCAGAGCCGCATCATCTCGCAACGCACTTTTGAACTGCCCGGGCCGATGTAGGACATCCCGAATGATACCGGCAATTGGCGCCCGGTTGATGTGAACGTCCAGAGGCGACAGGAAGATACTGACCAACCACGGCGAAGCCGGGTCACCGGGTAGGACCGGAGCGAGACGGGTAATGCGCCCGTCCGCTGGCGATACAACAATATCGTTGCCGGGTGGAATATGGCGCTCCGGGTCACGAAAAAAGTAAGCCACAAAGGCAGCAACAAGGCCGGCAAGGACTACGAGTCCCCACGCCGGCGCCCACCAGAGCGCCACTAGGGCAAGTAGTACGGCGGTTAGACCGCACCAGAACAGGTAGGGGTAAGCTTCCTTGGCCATGCTCAACGTTCGTTGCGGGGAGCGCTCAAAGTCGTGGCTTTGGCCGAAGCCGGTTCAAACTTCACGTTATAGAAAGCCTGAAGGCCAGGGTAGAAAGCGCTTGCCCCAAGTTGTTCTTCGATTCGCAAAAGCTGGTTGTATTTCGCCAGGCGATCGCTCCGGCTAGCTGATCCGGTTTTGATCTGCCCCGTGTTGAGCGCTACCGCCAAGTCAGCAATGAAAGTGTCTTCAGTTTCTCCTGACCGGTGCGAAATGATGGCTGTGTAGCCATGGGTGCGCGCCAACTCGACAGTATTGAGGGTTTCAGTTAGCGTGCCAATCTGATTGACCTTGATAAGAATGGCATTGCCAACGTGTTGCTCAATGCCTTTGCGCAGGTATGTCACATTGGTCACGAAAAGGTCATCACCCACAAGCTGTACTTGCTCGCCTAGGGCTTTTGTCAACAAAGCCCAGCCGGCCCAGTCATTTTCGGCTAATCCATCCTCGATGGAGATAATGGGGTATTTCCGTACCCAATCGGCCCAGTATTCCACCATGGCTTCGGAGGTGTACTTGGATTTGTCGGATTTTTTGAAGATGTAGTACCCCCCCTCGAAAAACTCACTGGCTGCAGGATCGAGCGCCACCGCCACCTGCGTGCCAGGTTTGTAGCCGGCCTGAGTAATGGCTTCCAGCACCAGCTCTATGGCTTCCTCGTTGGAGCGAAGGTTGGGGGCGAATCCCCCTTCATCGCCAACGGCCGTGTTGTAGTTGCGCTTGCGAAGGACCCCCTTGAGGGTGTGGAAAATCTCAGCGCCCCAGCGAAGCGCTTCGGCAAAGGTGGCTGCCCCGCAGGGGACAATCATAAACTCCTGGAAGTCTACGTTGTTGTCGGCGTGGGCACCACCGTTGAGAATGTTCATCAAAGGAACAGGCAAGATACGGGCATGGGTTCCGCCAAGGTAACGGTACAGTGGCAACCCAACGGCACTGGCCGCTGCCCGGGCCGTTGCCAGTGATACCGCTAGGATAGCATTGGCGCCAAGCTTGCGCTTGTTGGGCGTCCCGTCAAGGGCCAGCAGTTCCCGGTCAATCCCCTGCTGATCGAGTGGGTCACGTCCAATGAGACGTTTGGCAATCGTGGTATTGACGTTCGTAATGGCTTTTTGAACGCCCTTGCCAAGGTAACGGCGTTTGTCGCCATCCCGAAGTTCGAGGGCTTCATGTTCACCAGTTGAAGCCCCGGAAGGAACGGCTGCTCTCCCCATCACGCCGTTGGAGAGCACCACCTCGGCTTCGACAGTGGGATTCCCCCGTGAGTCCAAGATTTCGCGGGCATGAATGCGTTCGATGGTGAGTGCCATGGGGGTCAAGCCTCGTCACTGCAAGGGGATGGAGAAATCATTGCAAGAAAAGGGGCAAAAACGAAGCCAGGCTTTCGAGTTTCCCCGCACACTCCGCAAACTCACTACCGTTGCTGTATTTCTACCCTGGCGGGGTTCGTGAGTCCTTGGACGCGCGGGACCCGAAAGCCTGATATGCACCTGCCCTACGGCAAGCTAGACGACTATAAGCCGCAAAATCTCTGGTGTCAATTCACCGCTTGGGAAAAAATGGCACCTGTGCTTGAAGCCGGCGTGTAGGTGGCTAGCAGGCGCTTGCACGCAAATCTCGTTCGACAAAAGCTTCCCAGCCCGTTAGTTTAGGCTACAATCCGCCGCTTATGCTTGAGCTGCCTTCCAGTCTACCACGTCTTTTTTCCGGCATGCGTCCTTTTCTCAGTTTTCTCTTCTGGCTGTCATTTTTCAGCTCGCCCATTTTGGTGGATGCCCAGTGTACCATGCGCGTAATGGATACGCGCGAACTTGTCCTAAACGCCGATCTGATTGCGCGGGTGCGTGTTCGTGCAACCAAGAACATTCGCAATCCAATGTACGGACAGCTTGCAACGCTTGAAATCCGCGAGGTCATTTACGGTGATCCGCGCCATCAAGAAGTGCGAGTATGGGCGATGAGCACAACGTACTGCGCACGTGATGTGTATGTGCCGCAGCAGGAAATGCTGGTCTTTTTGGAACGCGACCAAACCCTCTTTCACACGGTGAACTGGCAGTACGGTCAGTTTCTCATCAACGGCGAGACTGTTGAAGACTGGCGCGGGCGTTCGCCTGGGACAACGAGCGGAGAAGCTGCAGCGGAAGCGGGATCACAGCGAAAGGACGCCCCGCGAGGGCAGCCACGGCCCTTTGCCGAAGTCAAGCAGGAAATCTTGACGCTGCTGGAAGAAGCCCGGCGAAATGGCAAAGGGCGTCCGTAAGGTGGTTGAAGCGATCCATGGGTTGAACCCACGGCTAAAATTCAACCGTCGCTGACGCGACGAGCCTGGGAGCGCGGGCGCCCTGCCCGCACCTTTGTTTTGGCAGGATGACCGTGGATTGAACCCAGCGTGGGTTGAAATCCACGCCTAAATTCTGCCGTCGCTGACGCGACGGGAACGATGGGGCCGGCTGTGATCCGTGGGTTGAAACCCACGGCTAAAATCAACTGTCGCTACGCGACAGACAAACTTTCATCTACTGGGGATACGGACGGGCAAAATCCCCTGTTCGATGGGAACCCCAACCCACGGGCATCCGCCAAGTGCCCGCCAAAACAAAGTGCGGGCAGGACGCCCGCGCTCCCAGCCCCGTCGCGTCAGCGACGCCTGATTTTAGCCGTGGGTTTCAACCCACGGTTCGCGGCATCCCCCACCGCCCCCCGTCGCGCCAGCGACGGTTGAATTCAGCAGGAGTTCAACCCACGGGCATCCGCCAAGTGCCCGCCAAAAGCAAACGTGCGGGCAGGACGCCCGCGCTCCCAGCCCCGTCGCGTCAGCGACGCCTGATTTTAGCCGTGGGTTTCAACCCACGGTTCGCGGCATCCACACGCCCCCGTCGCGTAGCGACGGTTGAATGTCACCCCAACAATACGGGTGACCCGCCCGCGCGTTTTGCTTTTTGTCGTATGATCGCAGGGGGCAGGCGCCACCGGGCCGTGCTGCGGGTGGGACGCCCGCGCTCCCAGGCTTTCAGGTCTTACTGCCAATCCGGGCGGACAGCCGCCTGGCGTGATTGCGCGCAATGAGCGACAACCGCATGTCATTGGCCAGACTTGCCAGCAAATCACCTAGAGCCGCCGGCTCGGCAATGCGATTGGCATTGAGATCAGCTTCCAGATCACGCAGCAGTTTAGGCACATCGAGCGGTTGGTAACGCCGCGCCACTTCAATCTGACTGACCCGCTGGTGCTGCGTGATAAGTCCCCGAAAGAACTGCCCCAACTCAAGTAAAGCCGGATGAGGCGTGTAGGTAAAAGCCACTACAACCGGTTGACCGTTGACAACCAGCGACAGCTTGCTCAACCCCAGGTTGGCATGTTTTTCTGAAGGCGGAGCGGGTGGCAGGGACGCAACTTGCTCCGCCAGCCGTCGAAGACGCGCCAGCGATTCAGGGCGCAACGTCACCGGCGCACGGGTCGGTTCTGGCACGTCTTTTTCGACATATTCAAGCGTACCACGTCCCTCCGCATCAAGGACAATGACGATCCGCGTCACAAGAAAGTTAGGCTGTTCAAACTCGTAGCGGTATGTCTCGGCCTGTGCGGCTGCTGCGAGGGGACACAACCAAAACGCCCACCCCAGCAGCAGCCCGGCTGTCACCGCCAAATTGAGGGTCAGCTTGAGCCAACGTCGTCTTGGATTCACAGCTTACCTTCGGCGTACATTTGACGGAGCAATTTCTTGTCAAACTTGCCTACCGACGTTTTGGGAATGCTTTCAATGAAGCGGAATTCGTCAGGAATCCAGAACTTAGCGCACTGAGTTGCTACCAGTTCACGAAGTTCTTCCGGCGTTGGACGATCATCCGGGTTGCGCGGGACGACCAGCGCCAGCGGCCGTTCACTCCACTTTTCATTCGGGATAGCAATGACCGCCGCTTCCAAAACTTTCGGATGCGCCATAATAACGTTTTCGAGCGCCACGCTGGAAATCCACTCGCCGCCGCTTTTGATGAGGTCTTTAGTACGGTCGGTGATGGTCAGCAATCCCTTGGGGTCAATAGTTGCTACGTCACCGGTACGAAACCAGCCGTCGGGTGTGAATTGTGCAGCCGCTGAGTCATCGTTGTAGTACGCACCGACTACCCACGGGCCACGCACCTGGACTTCACCAACCGATTTGCCATCCCAAGGAAGTTCGCGCCCGTCTTCTCCGACGATACGCATCTCCACGCCAGGCGGGGCGTAACCCTGATGGGTTTTGATTTCAATCCGCTCATCAGTTGAAAGGTCTGTCCGATGGGTAAGCGTACCGCTGGACGAACCTAAAGGTGACATCTCGGTCATCCCCCAGCCATGGACAACTGGTACACCGAGCTCCTTTTCATAAGCTTCAATCCACTTTTTGGGAAAAGCCGCGCCACCAACGATGAGCACCCGCAGACTGGAAACATCAAACCCATGCTCCTTGATAGCCTGATACATTCCGATCCAAAGCGTAGGAACGCCGGCCGCTACCGTGATCTTTTCATCTTGGATGAGCTGCGCCAAAGCCTCCGGCTTGAGATGGGGCCCGGGAAGGACCAACTTAAACCCCAGTGAAGCGCTCAAGTACGGCAGCGCCCAAGCATTGGCATGAAACATCGGAACAACGGCGATGACAGTGTCCGTCCCTCTAAGTGAAAGTGCATCCCCGGCACCGACGGCAATCGTGTGAATAAACTGCGACCGGTGACTGTAGAGAACACCCTTAGGTCGCCCGGTTGTTCCACTGGTATAACACAGCCCGGCGGCTGCCCATTCATCCAGCCGGGGAAAGTCATAGGTCTCTGGTTCACCTTCGAGTAGCTCTTCGTAGTGCCGTACGTTGGGAAGCGTTGTGGTAAAATCCGGTGAAGCGTTGATGACGACAAACTGCTGAACACTTGTCAGGCGCGGCTGAATGGCTTCCAGCATTGGGACCAGGCTAGCATCCACAAAAATGACGCGGTCGCCGGCATGGTTGATGACGTAGGCTAAGTCGTCGGGCGCAAGCCGCAGGTTGAGCGTGTGCATCACGGCCCCATAGCAGGGAACAGCAAAGTACAGCTCAAGGTGCTGGTAATGATTCCAAGCGAGTGAGCCAATCCGGTCGCCCTGCTCGACGCCTAGCTTGGCCAGAGCGTGAGCCAGCCGACAGATGCGCCGATATGCCTCGCCGTACGTATACCGGTGCAGTGAACCGTCAGGGCGTTTGGTGACGATTTCAGTATCGTGGTAATACCGCCGAGCACGTTCGAGAAAGTGCGTCAGCGTTAAGGGATAGTCCATCATCAGACCCTTCAACATAGGCAACCTTGCGCTCCTTGCGTGGCAGAATTCGTCTTGTACAATCTTGCCAGGGGCGTGCCCGCTAGTGGGGTAGCAGCGTACGAGGCAGCACCTTCCGTAGCGTATTCATCGAAAACGGTGCTCTTTGGTTATCTTCGATGCGAAGCGTTAGAAACTTGGGCACTATGGATTGTTTGGCTGTAATGCTGGAAAACTATTGAAAAGGAATAATACCCATGTCAAGCCGGGATTTGAAGTTAGGACTGAGAAGTGCAGTTGCCTCGCGGCAAAGTCAGACACTGCGCCAACGCACTTGGACAACGCGCGGCATAGCTGCGCTGCTGGCCTGCCTGATGCTGGTAAGTACTGCAGGGTCGCCTGTCTGGGCCACTGACCGCGAACGTTCTGCCAAACCTAACCCCTACGACAAGTTCCGACGGCTGGATGATCGTGCGCGTTCCCGTGGTGCTATGTCGTTGCAGGATGAACTGGCCTTTGCGGAAATGGCCCATCAGGAAATATCAAAGCAGTACCGTTTTGTGACTGACCCGGTTATTGTCAACTACGTCAATGAAGTTGGGCAACGAGTGGCAAGGGTATCCGGCCGCCCAGACTTGCCCTATCAGTTCTACGTGGTTGAAAACGACCAGATCAACGCCTTTACGCCCGGCGGTGGACGCATTTACATCCACACCGGGCTTCTCAAGCAGGTGACAACTGAAGGGCAACTGGCAGCCGTGCTTGCGCACGAAGTCGGACACAATGTGGGCTATCACCTAAGCGCCACGCTTCGCCGAACGCAAAGGACAGGACTGATCATTGGCATTGCCGGAATCCTGCTGGGCAATGGCGCGATTGGCCAGCTTGGACAGCTAGCCGTGACCCTGATTGCCGGCGGCAAGCTGTTCCAGCGATCACGCGATCAGGAGCGCGAAGCCGATTTTCTTGGGCTGTACGATATGTACCACGCCGGTTACAACACCGGTGAAATGGGCAACATGTTTCGATTGCTCAACTCGCTGATGCAGCGCAACCCCGGCCTGTTTGACAAAATCTTTGCTTCTCACCCCTCGCCAGCCGAACGTCTTGAGAATACCCAGCGCGAGATTGCACAGTATCTAGCCGGTTCTGATCAGCGCGGCGTGCGGACAACCCAAGCTTTTGTCAATATTCAGCGCCGTCTTGGCGTCACCGGGCGAGCCGTCATGCCAACACTAGAAGAAGAAGTGTGGGGCTCAACCACGGACGCCGTAACCACTGCCCGTGGTTCAGAAGTTACCTACGAGGAAGCTGAAGAAATCTTCAGTCGCGCTGACCTGCCTAATGCCCATCCGTTGCGTGCTGTGCGCGGGGACCTGCTTGGCAGTAGTACCCTGTGCAATGACACCGTGATTGTCTATGAGCAAGATGGGCGGGTTGGTGCACTGGTGGATGTCAGTGGGCGAGTTTATCCGCTGTATTTTGAGGACCGCGGACGGCGGACAAACGTGCTTCCCCTGTCACCTGCGGACGTGGAGGCGGTCGGAATTATCCCGGTTAGCGACCGCCAGCGGGCCCAGGTTGTCGTGGTCGGCCGGAGGCAACTCCGCTATGTTTGGGAGTGGACAGGCCGTGGCTTTCGGTATCTCGGCCGGGAGTAATTCCTGCCAACTGCTTGTAACGTACCACTGTGTCGCAAGGAAACGTAACTATGCCGGAACGCCCTAGACAGCAGAAAATCCGAGTCCCTCAGAGTGACTCAACAGCCAGTGCTTTCCAGGAAGAGTTTGAGGTATTTCACCGTCACCTGGCCAAGCACCGGCTCAAGCGGACAGCCCAGCGCGACCTCATTTTGCAAACCTTTTTGGAAACCGAAGCGCATCTCAGTGTTGAGGAACTCTACGATCTGGTCAAAAAGCGCGACAAGACCGTTGGCTTTACGACGGTCTATCGAACCTTGCGCCTGCTGGTGGAAGCCAAGCTGGCCCGTGAAGTCAACTTCAACGACGGGCGTACCCGTTACGAACACGAGTACAAGCATGACCACCATGACCATCTGATCTGTACAGAATGTGACGCGCTTATTGAGTTTTACAGCCCGGAAATCGAACGCCTGCAGGAGGAAATTGCCAAACAATATGGCTTTGTCATTGCTGACCACAGCCATCGGGTGTTTGGCATGTGCCGGGCGCACTACACCAACAGCGACGACTACCCCCCTTATTGTCGTAAGCGTCCAAGCGCAGCTCAGGAAGAAAAAAGGTGCTAGGCCGCCACGCGGCCACAACTAACGATGTTTGTTTCATACGCACCGGGGTACTTTGTGGACATCGGCGACAGCCACGTGTTTCCGATGTGCAAGTTTCCGCGCGTACATGCCCGGCTGATTGAAGAAGGTACGCTCTCGCCAGAAGATGTCGTGGCCCCGGCCCCGGCCCGAGAAGAAGACATCCTGCTAGTGCATACCCGTGATTACTGGACGCGCCTGGCGGCTGGACAGTTGACGCCACGCGAGGTGCGCCGATTGGGATTGCCTTGGTCGGAAGGACTGGTAATGCGCGCACGACTGGCGGCGCAGGGGACACTCAATGCTGCCCGCTATGCCCTGGCAAAGGGCGTAGCTGGCAATCTCGCCGGCGGCACACACCATGCCTTTCCCGATCACGGCGAGGGCTTCTGCGTCCTCAATGACATTGCGATTGCTGTCCGAGTGCTTCAACGCGAGGGTGACGTCAGTCGGGTGGCGCTTATTGACTGCGATGTTCATCAGGGAAATGCCAATGCTGTCATTTTCGCCGGCGAGTCCGATGTCTTCACCTTTTCGATGCACGGCAAGAACAACTATCCGCTGCGCAAGCCGCCGAGTTCGCTTGACCTCGAGCTGCCGGACGGCATGACGGATACGGCCTATCTAGAGGTGCTTCGCGAGTATGTGCCGCGTATTTTGGCAACGTTTCGCCCTGATCTGGTGTTTTATCTGGCCGGGGTGGACCCCTATGTTCATGACCGATTTGGTCGGTTGGCGCTGACGCTGGAGGGGCTGAAACGCCGGGACGAATTCGTATTGCGCGCCTGTCGGCGAGCCGGCATTCCGGTCACCATCACGCTTTCAGGCGGCTATGCCCGAGACCGCCAGGATACGGTTGAAGCCCACTGCAACACCTACCGTGCAGCGCGGGAGGTGTTTGGGTAAGGCCAGTAGGGAACGTAGGTCTTACTCGGCACGCAGCGCTTGGATTGGGTCGAGCCGGGCGGCTTTGCTGGCTGGATAAATCCCAAAAAACAGGCCTACGCTCCCTGACACAATCAGTGCCATCGCCACGGCCCAGAATGGCAATGTCACCGGCAGCCCGGAAAAGTGCGCCACAACCAACATTACTAGATAGGCCAGCACAAGCCCAATGATGCCGCCAATCAACGATAGCAAAGCTGATTCGGCCAGAAATTGACGCAAGATGTCACGCCGACGCGCACCCAAGCTTTTGCGGATGCCAATTTCACGAGTTCGCTCGGTGACCGAGACCAGCATGATGTTCATAATGACAATGCCACCAACGATGAGAGAAATGCTGGTAATCGGCAGCACAATGGCGCTTACAATCGCCAACAGGGTAGTAAAGATGCCCTGAGTCGCCGGGTCGCTGGTAATGCTGAAGTCGTCTTCATCACGTGGGGAAAGATGATGGCGCGTCCGCAGAATGGTGCGGATTTCGTCTGCGACAAGTTCACTTGGCACGCCTCGGCGCGGGCGGACGTAAAGGGTCAGCGAGCGCCGTTCACCGTAGACTTTGTGAAAGGTAGTGAGAGGAATCTGCACGTAGTTGTCTTGTGACTGGCCAAGGAACGTACCAAGCGGTTTGGCAACGCCGATGACTTCGTATGGATCGCGCCCTAGCTTGACGGTCTTGCCGATGGCGTCACCTCGGGGAAAAAGCTCTTTGGCAACATCAGCGCCAAGAACGCAGACCGCACGGTGGTGGTCTTCATCAAAGGGGCTGATGACACGTCCCTGGGCAAGTTCGATGGTGGAAACATCGTTGAAGTTAGCGGTGACCCCCTGAATACCCACCATGGGAACTACCGTGTTGCCATAGCGAACATCGGTTGCCGAACCGTCTTGAGCAGCGACTTCATCAGCCAGGGTAAGTTCTTCGCGCAGCGCCCGTAGGTCATCGGTTGTCAAATCAGGGTTACGTTGAACGGCGCGCAGGAATTTCTCAAAGTCGGCAAAGCCCTGGAAAGCAGCCTTTTCAACCGTCAAAGCGCCGCTGCCGTAGATGGCGACTTTCTCGGTGACATACTCGCTAAAGCCTTCGATGACGGTTGCCACGGCTGTGACACTGGCAACCCCAATGATGATGCCCAGTAGGGTGAGAAACGACCGCAGCTTATGAGCCCAGATGGCATCCAGTGCAAGGCGGAGGACTTCGTACCAACTCATAGTTCGGCAATCTCAACCGGGGCAGGTTCTTAGTTTAGTAGGGGAATGCTCCATAACCGCTGCTTTGCCCTGAGCAGCGTACGGTCGGGAAACCTGTGTGAAAACCGGGCCGCGAGTTGCAAGGAAACATCACTGTACGAAAGCCGGCGCCCGCAGTGACGGCTTGAGGTTACATACAATGCCTTTGGGCTTAGTTGGGGCGCCAGCTTCTGACGAACGCGGCCGCCGGGGCGGCGGGGTTGTCGCCCGAGCTTTCTTGGGTTGCCCGTTCGGGGAGACAATCTCCACTTCAAGCGTATTTTCTCCGTAGCCGACAACAGGCGCTTTGAATCTCATTCCCCCGGCTTCAAAGGTTTGGTCGTTGAAGAAGTTGTAGAGGTCAAGTACGTCCATGCTAGTTTCGACTATCATGCGATCACCAACAGCTCCGACGCCAAGCGTCACGTAGGCATTCTGTGCCTGCAGCGCCCTGATGATGGCCTGCGTTTGCTGCGATGAAGTTTTGCCATAGACGGTCAGGGCGATGGTGTTCTTGAGTTGCTTCTGATCGTAAATGACATCGCTATCGGCAAAGATCGACTGGTATAGTTGCCCGACGGCGCGCGTCATCAGGATCGGAGCCGCTTCGTCCATGGCTTTGCCGAACGCCACCATCCCAGAGTTGGCACTGCCGCGAGTCGTGATCACGCCTTCGCCCAGGATGCGGTTGTCGTTGGGGCGCATAACCGTGTAGATGAAGTTTGCATCGCAGATGTAACCGCCAATGCTGGCCGGACGGTTGTCAGCTTCCGAGTCTACGTGGATGAGGTAGTCCGCGCCATACTAAGTGCCTGCTTGGTGAGAATCCGTAGCCCGTTGGGCGATTGCTTGATTTGCACCGAGGTAATCTCTGTCATGCCCTCGAAAGCAACGGGCTGTAGTCCAGCCTGACGCATCTGCTCGTAGACAAGGGCGCGCAGTGTCTTGGCTGCTTTTGGATCGTCGAAGCGGTTAGAAGGCAGAAGCATCACACGCGGAGGACGCTCGCCAAAGCTGAGCACCTTGTTTTGCACCAAAGCAGCTACCATCGCTGGCAAGTTGACGTCGCCTTCGACGGTGAGGGTGATCTTGGTTTCGTCATCACTGAGACGGGTGTTGGTGATTTTGAAGTCCGTTAGGAACGCCTCTGGGGGATCAAGAGCAATGTCAATTTCCTCGGCTAGGCTCTCAAGGATGGCACGGGAGAACTTGGCTTCAAGGAAATCGATCAGAAATTGCTTGCGGGCCTTCGACCTGGCACGGGCTTCTGAAGCGGTACGGGTAGCCGGGTTGTAGTCAAAGGTGTAGCGTTTCTTGAGTGTCTCGGCTTGGGCTGAAAATGTGATGGCAAGCAGAACAGCCCAGATAGCAGTCGTATGAAAAATGGGTTGCCGTGTGCGTTTCATTAGGCATTTCTCCAAAAGCCGGTGACCGGCTGGCTGGTAGGAAGCGCTCTGTTGCCGGCAAGTGGCAAACAGACAGGCTGTTTTTCAGGCTATTTGTTGCGGCGGGTCGGCTGAGCCGTTATGCGGGCAACCTGGCGAACCGTCATGTCGGTTTGGATGCGTCCTAAGTTGGGAGTGGGGTCGGCTACTTTCGACTTGGGATCAAAGGTCTGAAGAAAATCACAGTAGGTGACTTTTTCACTGACCTTTGCCGCGCGCAACGTTGCCACACGGTTCGTGATTCGTTCGAGAATGGTCCCGTCCACATCCCGAATGGGCTCGCCTTCAAGGATGACATCAAATTGAACGCCCTCTTGGATGCCATCGGCTGATCCACTGCGGATGATAACCTGCCCATCCCGCACCATGGCTACGGTGGTCTCAAACGGCACCTCTAGGCTGACAACTTCGGCAAAACGCTGGGCAAAGGTCTTCATCATTTTGGCAAAGGACTCTTGCCCTGGGGCATCGGCTGTATTGCCGCCGAAGCTGCCTACTCTGGTCGAGGCCGTTACGTCGCTAGCGTCGTAGTTTTCTGACTTGATAACCGAGCCCGTCTCAGCATTGATAAGCTGCAGGTTGACCTTTGTAGTCATCCTCTTTTCGCGCCGCCCAAAGCCGCCAATGTTGATGCCACCTTCTTTGACATCAATCGAAACGCATTTGGCGACGATAATGTATTGAGCCGAGCTAAGTCGTCCGACCTTGATGGCCGTATTGGGATCGGCTAGGTCAGAGTTGGCAAGCTTTTGTTCAGCAATGATGGAGTTGAGGGAATCACGTGATAGGATATCGAATCGTCCGCCAGTGAGCGCTGTTTCCAGCTCGGCAACCATGATGTCCTTTGTCCAGCCGCGCTGGTTGTCCTGCGGAATAATGGCAATCCTGATTTTGCCTTTTTTCGGTTGGTTGCTCCGCATGTCAACGGAAGGGGCGCTGCTGGTTTCACGTTGTGCAAAAACCTGTGTTTCACCAGAAATGAGGATCAGGCTACTACTGATGGCACCGATGAGGGCCGAGAAAAATTTGCGGTACTTCATAGCTACCTCCGGTAAAAAAATGACTGTGCGGTTGCCTTTGGACAAAGCTGGAAGGCGGCCCAAAGCCCCTATGGCAGTGTGGGGGAATATACATACTCTGTTGCTTACTTATCAAACTCACCCCTCGGGTGTGGTTTATGCTCATCCATGCTAGGTGCTTTTCATGACGCTACAGGAGTACCGGCGCCTGATTGACGAAACCGATGCCCAGTTACTGGCGTTGCTGAATCGGCGCGCCGAATTGGTCATTGCGGTAGCGCGCCTCAAGCATGCGCAGGGCCTTCCAGTACACATCCCGACGCGCGAAAAGGAAGTCCTGGCGCATGTCGTTACCAGTAACAGGGGGCCACTCGACAACCAAGCGGTGCAGCGTCTTTTCGAGTCTATCATTGCTGAGTCGCGTCGGCTCGAACATCAGGTGCTGGGGACATTGGAAGACACACCGACAGTTTCTGGAAATCAGTAAGACGGTTGGTGTTGTCAATCACGTAAAGATGTGGATGCCAAGTGCTTTCTTGTCGTTGCTTTGCCGACGCTATGCTAAAAAGTGTTTTTGCCGTTAGGTTGCCGGCCCCTTGACTGAAGACAAGGCACAGCATCAGTGGCCGGCAGTAGTGTTGAAAATTCAACTTGTAGGTGGACAGCCTCGATGACGAACAACCCGCGACGGTTGGCCAGACCCCCAAAGGCCTACCGCAATCACGAATTTCTCGAAAGTCGTGCCGCGCGCATCATTCGCATCCAAAGTGAATATCTCGAACCGGCCGTCCGGTTGCGCGAACACCAAGTACAGGACACCATTGTGTTTTTTGGCTCAGCCCGCATTCATCCGCATCCCGAAGGCAAGTACCCGCCAGAGTATCCCCCAGAAGAACTTGGCATTGAGGGATGCGCCGATCCAGCGCTGTCGCGTTTCTACGACGATGCTGTGGACCTTGCGCGGATGTTGACCACGTGGGCTATGGGGCTCCCAACCACGCAACGTCGGTTTCTGATCTGCTCCGGCGGCGGCCCAGGAATTATGGAAGCTGCCAATCGTGGTGCGGCTATTGCCGGCGGCAAGTCAGTTGGGTTCAATATCAGTCTTCCCTTCGAGCAGTATCCCAATCCCTACATTTCACCCGAACTGTGCTTTGAGTTTCACTACTTCTTCATGCGAAAATTCTGGCTGGTATATCCGGCTAAGGCGTTGGTCATTTTCCCCGGTGGGTTTGGGACGCTTGACGAGCTGCTTGAAGTCCTGACCTTACTTCAAACCCGGAAGCTCAATCGTCGCATACCGATTGTGATTTATGGCGAGGCGTACTGGCGTGAAGTACTCAACTTTGAAGCATTGGTCAAGTGGGGGATGATTTCACCCTCTGACCTGAATTTCTTCCGCTACGCCAACAGTCCGGAAGAGGCTTTTACTTACCTGCGCGATTGCTTGCTGGAGATTTACGGCCAGCCTGAAGAAGGTCCAGCGTTTAGTGACTGAGCGGATGACCAGCAGCGTGGCAACGAGCAAGACAGGGACAAAGTCAGCAATTTTGGCCACCCTATCCACGACGGTTTGCTTTGGAGGACTTGTTGCCGTCAAAGACCTCAACATGACAGTTGAGGCAGGTCAGGTGTTTGGTCTCATTGGTCCTAATGGGGCCGGTAAAACGACAATTTTCAATGTGCTGACTGGTGTCTATCGGCCAACTTCAGGCGATGTACATTTTGAAGGCCAGAGCATTGTTGGGTTGCCGCCCTATGTTATTGCGCGGCGGGGACTGGCCCGGACGTTTCAAAACATTCGTCTCTTTGGCGAGTTATCCGTGTTGGAAAATGTCATGACGGCCTGCCATGCTCGAAACCGTTCGGGCATTCTAGCAACCATCCTGCGCACGCGACACCAGCAAGCTGAAGAACGCGAGCAACGTGACTTTGCTCTAGACCTGCTGGAACGATTTGGCCTAGCAGCCCAGCGGGATGCCCCGGCAAAGAGCCTTTCCTACGGCAACCAGCGGCGACTCGAAATTGCCCGCGCCTTAGCCACTCGCCCCAAGGTGTTGCTGCTGGATGAGCCGGCAGCCGGTATGAACCCCCAGGAATCCCTTGCCCTGATGCGTCAGATTCGCCAACTCCGCGAGGATTTCAGGCTCACAGTCGTCTTGGTCGAGCACAACATGCGGGTTGTCATGGGAGCGTGTGATTGGATTCACGTTGTTGAGCAAGGGCAGACGATTGCTGTGGGCGCACCGGATGACATCAAACGAAATCCACGGGTGATTGCTGCTTATCTTGGTCGTATGCAGGGAAACGATGTTCATTACCGGTGATGCTTGTCGGTGGGATTCAGAAGCTTCTGCCACGAAACACGAGTGGACTGGCTTACCACAACTGCCACGGGACCAGATTCTGTGCGGGGATAGCTTGGTGTTGTTGTCATCACTGCCCTCTGGCACGGTGGATTTGGTGCTGACTTCGCCCCCTTACTTTCGCCAGCGGGATTACGGCAGTGGCATTGGCAATGAAACCAGCCTGCGTGACTATTTGGAAGCCTTGCTGAAAGTTTTCGGGCACTGTGTACGGCTGCTCAAGCCGACAGGCAGCATTGTCTTCAATGTGGGTGACAAGTATGTCCAGCAGGGATTGATGCTGATCCCGCATCGCTTCGCCATAGCAGCTATGGAGCGTTTTCCCGTCCGGCTTGTGAACGCCATTACGTGGGTCAAGCGCAATCCTACACCGCGTCATTTTCGGCGGCGACTTGTCTCCAGCACCGAACCGTTTTTTCACTTTGTTGTCTCGGATAACTACCAGTATTTTCCGGAGCGTTTTCTGCGCCAGGCAACCTCATCCGAAGCTCCACGCCGGAGAAACCGGATTGGGCAGCGGTATTTTCGTCTCATCGAAGCCTCGACGCTGACCCCCAGCCAGAAAGCACAGGCGCGCCTGGCGCTGGAAAACGCAATTGCCGAGGTGCAGCGCGGTGAAATTCAGGATTTCCGCATGAAAATCCGCGGTATCCACTCAGTGCCTTTTGGTGGACAGGAAGGCGGGCGAAACATTCACCTTGCACGCGATGGTTTTACCATCATTCGCATACACGGCGCGCAGCTCAAGCGGGATGTCATCGAAACACCGGTCGAATCGCGCAAAGGATGCCCCCACCGGGCTGTCTTTCCAGAATCTGTCGTAACGGAGCTGATCCAGTTATTGACGCGCCCTGGGGACGTTGTCCTCGACCCGTTTCTTGGTTCGGGAACAACTGCTGTTGCTGCCAAGAAGCTGAACCGCCACTACCTGGGCGTGGACATCAATCCTGATTACTGCAACTATGCACGTCGGCGGCTGGCCAGTGTGGCCTTGCAAACCTCGCTGCTCGATATGACTTTGCCGTAGCGCCATCAAAGCGCCACGAAGAAGCCCTGTTTTCGGAAAAAGGCCATGCCGACTGACCACCATCTGCCTGCCGGTGGAACACCACTGTTGACCGTAGAAAACCTAAGTGTGGCCTATGGGTCCATCGAAGTGCTGCACGATGTGTCGCTGACGGTGGGCAAGGGCGAAATCGTAACTCTCATCGGCGCCAACGGGGCCGGCAAAACAACAACGCTCAAAACCATTGTCGGACTGCTCAAGCCCAAGCGCGGCCGCATTGTGTTCAACGGCGAAAGCATTACGGCGCATCCTACACACGAGATTGTCGCACGTGGCATTGCCTTGGCTCCTGAAGGGCGGGGCATTTTTCCGGACCTGACGGTGCTCGAAAATCTCGAACTCGGCGCTTACCGGCAGCCCGACCGGAAGCAGTTTCACCGCGATCTCGACCACGTGTGTACGCTGTTTCCGCGCGTCAGAGAGCGGCTCCGACAGCGAGCTGGGACGCTTTCCGGGGGTGAGCAGCAGATGGTGGCGATTGGACGGGCGCTGATGAGCCATCCGACGCTACTGCTTCTAGATGAGCCATCGCTGGGGCTTGCACCACTCGTCACACAGGCGATTTTTGACGCGCTTGGGGAACTCAACCGCGAGGGTTTGACAATTCTGCTCGTTGAACAGAATGCGCACCTGGCGCTGAGCTGTTCCAGTCGCGGGTATGTGCTGGAAACCGGGCGTGTCCTGCTGACCGGCAGCGCCGCCGAACTTCTGCAGGACGCCCGTGTACGGGAGGCCTATCTGGGGCAATGAAAAA